>ERZ777011.868-NODE-868-length-40687-cov-13.592686_pt1 | contig 40687 bp, 41 predicted proteins | sample MGYA00374964_ERZ777011 | MGnify/ENA primary metagenome ERZ777011 (study PRJEB29310, sample SAMD00008975) | mouse gut metagenome | study: EMG produced TPA metagenomics assembly of the Metagenome analysis of fecal microbiota from mouse which was promoted...
AATTAAAAATCAACAATATAACCGACAAAATTCATTTTTTGTCATCTACTAAAAACAGAGACAAAAAAAGAATATGTTCTCTCAAAGCAATTATTAAGGAGTGGAACAAGCATAGGCGCAAATGTCAGAGAGGCAATACGAGGCCAAAGCAAAGCGGATTTTGGTGCTAAAATGAATATAGCTCTAAAAGAAGCCTGTGAATCAGAGTATTGGCTCGAACTTCTTCATGAAACTGATTATTTAGACGATTCGTCTTTTAACAGCATAATGGCTGATTGCAAAATTATAATCCGACTACTTACTTCCATCGTAAAAACGACATTCAAAGGATAATGCCACAACCAAAAAAATCAGACAAAAAATCGTGTATCTCGCACCGTGCATTGTGCATATCATTAAGGAACAAATTGTGCATTGTGCATTGTGCATTGTGCATTGTCATGAGCGCATCGTGCATTGCGCAACGGTCGTTGCGCGAGGTGACGGTAATCGGGCGACGGCCGATGAGGGAGATTGGCGTGCAGAAGACACGGTTCGACTCGCTTGCGCTGAAAGAGAATGTGGCTCTGTCGATGGCCGACGTGCTTACATATAACTCGGGAATTTTCGTGAAGAGCTACGGACGCGCCACGCTCTCCACCGTGGCATTCCGCGGCACAAGCCCCAGCCACACGCAGGTGACATGGAACGGGCTTAGTATCAACAGCCCGATGCTTGGCATGACTGATTTTTCGACTATCCCAAGTTATTTTGTGGATAATGCCTCGCTGCTTCACGGATCATCGTCGGTTGGCGAGACCGGCGGGGGGCTCGGCGGCCTTGTGCGCCTTGGCACAGCGGCCGACGCGCCCGACAGGTTTCACGGCCAATATGTGCAAGGGATCGGTTCTTTTTCCACTTTTGACGAATATCTCCGGCTCACGTTCCACAACGAGAGATGGACGTCGTCGACGCGCGTGGTTTATTCTTCGTCGCCAAACGACTATAAATATACCAACCACGACAAAAAAGTGAATATCTACGACGACAACCATAATATCGTAGGACAATATCACCCGACGGAGCGCAATGTGTCGGGGGCGTTCAAGGATTTTCACGCCTTGCAGGAGGTGTACTACGACGACCAAAACGGCAACCGCCTTGGCCTTAACGCCTGGTATATCAATTCCAACCGCGAGCTGCCGATACTCACCACCGACTATGCCGACACCGACTTCGACAACCGCCAGCGCGAGCAGACTCTCCGCACGGTATTATCCTGGGGGCACAACCGGGGCCGGGGCTGGAATACCGACATACGCGGCGGATATGTCTACACCGCGTTGGCCTACGACTACAAGCGGGCTGTGGGCGGCGAAGGCCCAATGGCTGTGATGACGCGCTCGCGCTCGTATGTCAACACGTTTTTTGGCAGGGCCGAGGGAAATATCTATACCCGCGACCGCCGCTGGCTTTTCACCGCCAACATATCGGCCCACCAAAATCTGGTGCGGGCCCATGATAAAAATATAGTGACGACCGATGGAAACGATGCTATCGTAGGCTACGACAAAGGCCGCATCGACTTATCCGGCGCCGTGTCGGCCAAGTGGCAGCCAAACTCGCGTCTTGGCATGTCGGTGGTGCTTCGCCGGGAAATGTCGGGCACGAAATGGGCGCCGGTTATACCCGCGTTTTTCATCGACGGGGTGATTTCGCGCAAGGGCAATGTGATGGCCCGGGCTTCGGTAAGCCGAAACTACCGTTTTCCATCGCTCAACGACATGTATTTTATGCCAGGAGGTAATCCCGACCTGAAAAGCGAAAGCGGTTTCTCCTACGACGCCGGCATCAGTTTCGACATCGGCCGGTCGCATGTATATGCCTTGTCGGGGTCGGTGACATGGTTTGATTCGTATATCGACGACTGGATTCTGTGGCTTCCCACCACAAAAGGGTTTTTCTCGCCTCGAAATGTAAAGGAAGTGCATGCCTACGGCATCGAGACTAAGGCTGAGCTGTCGGTGCAACTGCTCAGCGACTTGCTTCTCGACCTCAACGGTTCGCTGTCGTGGACACCGTCGGTAAACCGTGGCGAGCCCATGACCGAGGCCGACAAGTCTGTCGGCAAACAGCTGCCATACGTGCCCCGCACATCGGCTTCGTTGACTGGCCGGCTTACATGGCGCACATGGAGTTTTCTTTACAAATGGGCGCACTATTCCCGCCGATTCACCATGAGCAGCAACGAGTCTACATTGACGGGACACCTGCCTCCCTACTACATGAGCAACATCGCGCTGGGTAAAAAAATAGCCCTGCGAAACGTAGGGCTCGACTTCAAACTTGCTGTCAATAATTTGTTCAACGAGGACTATCTCTCTGTGCTGTCGCGCCCTATGCCGGGCATCAATTTCGAGCTGTTTATCGGCATCTCGATTTGAATACATGCGGGAAGTTACGACATCTGCACTTCGGTTATATCGACAAGTTTGGTCACGATAGCATAGATTGTGAGACCGGCCGGAGAATGTATTTCGAGCTTGGAAGCGATATTGCGCCGGTGGGTCATCACGGTATTTACCGACACATGAAGCACTTCGGCTATTTCCTTGTTCGACAAGCCCTTGGCAATGCCAACCACAATCTCGCGCTCGCGCATAGTAAGCTCGGGATAGTCGTCGGCGGTGTCGGTGACAAGATATTTGCGGAGTGTCGACTCGATAGCCTTCCGGCTGTCGAGAAGCGATATCGCCGCATCTGCCTTTTTTTGCAAAGCATCCGGCACAGGCAGCATGCCTGCTGAAATAAACTTTGCCGACTTGCCATTTGCATCAATTATTTCCTCCCAGGCAGAAGGCGAGCAATATGTCGTGTCGAAAATCACGACGGCACGGCTTCGTCCGGCAAGCCATGAATTGACTTCCGTCAAATCAAGCTCGTTGAAATCGACATCAACGTCTGACATGTCGGAAATAATCGATTTCAGTCCCTCTACAATCAATGGCGACGGGGATACAACGGCTAACGACGTGGTTTTCATAGCTTTTTGTTTTCTATCGCCGTAACCATAGGCACGAGGATATGATTTTCGATACTGGAATGTTTCTCAAGATCCTCCTCCACATTGTAAAGGTCGACAAGCACGTCGTACATCAAATCAGGGCGGTCGGTGACATAGAACCGCATGATTATGTTTTTAAGCTCGTTGAGGCTTGTTTCTATCTCGTCGTCGTGGCTTCGGCGGAAAGTATCGATGGAATAATCCTCGGAGGGGTCGAGTTCGCCGGCATCAAGACGGCGGACATATGGAAAAACGGTGCGTTCCTCATTAGCAAAATGCGTCTTTACCTTCTCGATAAAGTTATCGAAGAAACTAAGAATAGCCGGGTTTATCCACGGGTTGCTGTCGTCGAAGGCTTCGAGCAGATTTTTTCGGATATGCGGAAATTTGAAATTGAGGAAATATTCATGGCTGTTGTGCAGGAAGTCGACAACCTGCGTGGCCGTGACACGGTCGAATGTCGCGGAATCAATCTTGCCCGTAAGCAGAAAATTCACCACCAGGAGGAAAACTTCCTCGTTAATCTCCATGCGTGTGCACACCTCGCTTATGGTCTGGTGACCGAAACCGAGCGGAATACCGAAGCGGCTCAGAATCGGGATTATATTGTAATCGCGGTTAATGAGGTCGGCCATACGGTCCGAGCCGGAAAATCTGCGGTTAAGTTTCATACTTATATTCCTTTTTCTTTATTCCTCGTCTTTCTTTATTCCTCGTCGTCGAAATCGTCGAAATCGAAATCCCATCCGTCGGTGTCGTATATGTCGGATGTGAAACGTTCCAGCTCGCGTCCCTCGCGCTTGGTGGGGCGGCCGAGACCCTTGCGGCGGTCGATAAATCCGGAAATCTTCACCACCTCCAATAAGTCATATTGTTCCTTGGGAGTGATATTTTCCATATACTCCGGCACAAGTTTCGCGCCAAGACGGTTTTCAGTGACGGCAAGGACACGAAACGAATACGTAACCGGCGGCTTACGCACCCTTACGATGTCGCCGGCCTTGATGGTCCGCGACGGTTTCACCAGAGAGTCGCTGTCGCCTAAAAGCACGCGCCCTTTCTTGCACGCTTCGGTTGCCACGGTGCGCGTCTTGAACACACGCATCGCCCACAGCCATTTGTCAATCCTTACTTCTGATGCCACGTAAAAATCAATAGTATTATTTGTTGTTGAATTTGCACATAGCGTCCTGGATGCCGGCAAGGACACAGTCGCGTATTGCTTCCACTGCCACGCCGACGCGCGTGGGCAGCTGCTGGCGCTGGTCAAGAGAGAAATGCCCCAGCACATAGTCGACCTGGCATCCGCGCGGAAAATCGTTGCCCACGCCGAAGCGCAGACGCGGATAAGCCTGCGTGCCAAGCATCTGGGCTATATTTTTCAAGCCGTTGTGGCCGGCGTCAGAGCCGGAAGGTTTTATGCGTATGGCCCCGAAAGGCAGCGCGATGTCATCGACAAGCACAAGTATATTGTTAATGTCTATTTTTTCCTGCTCTTTCCAGTAGCGCACGGCATTGCCGCTGAGATTCATGTAGGTCGACGGCTTGAGCAAGACCACCTGCTGGTTCTTCACTCTCCCCCGCCCCACGTCGCCGTAGCGTTCGGTGGAAAAAGCGATATTGGATGCCTCGGCAAAGGCATCCAATATCGTAAAGCCTATGTTGTGGCGCGTACCGCGATATTCATCGCCGATATTACCGAGCCCAACAATAAGATGTTTCATTCAGATTACTTTTCAGCAGCGGCAGCGGCACCACGAGCGGCACGGGTGAGCTGTACGGCGCATACTACGGCATTCTTGGCGTTCATCAGTTCGAGGCCTTCGAAGTGGAGGTCGCCAACCTGAAGAGTTTTGCCGAGAGCGAGATTGTCGACATTGACAACCACACGTTCGGGGATTTCGGTGTAGACAGCCTTCACTTTGAGCTTCTTCATCGAGAGAGTGAGCTTACCACCGGCTTTCACACCTTCGGCGTGGCCTTCGAGCTTAACGGGAACCTCAACCACTACGGGCTTGGTGTCATTCACTTCGAGGAAGTCGATGTGCATCACGGTGTCCTTAACGGGATCGAACTGGATGTCTTTGAGGACAGCCATTTTCTTGCCGCCGTTGAATTCGAGCTCAACCGCGAAGATGTCGGGAGTGTAGATGAGTTTGCGGACAGCTTCCTGCGACACAACGAGGTCGGTAGTGATAAGGCCTTTGTTGTTGCCGATTTCAACAAGCTTCTCACCTGCGGCGAGAGTGCCGTTGAAAGGAAGTTCTACGATGCTTCCACCATTGAGGACAACGGGGATGAGACCCTGAGCGCGGAGAGCCTTAGTGGCTTTTTTGCCAAGGTTTTCACGAGCCTCGGCTTTAAGAGCAAATAATTGCATTGAAATAATAATTAAATGTGTTACTCAAAATTATGTGAATAATTTCCCATCACACGGGGGCGCTGAAATTCAGCGGTGCAAAGATACGAAAAAACTTCAAAACAGCCAAACGAAACCCGAAATTTATCAAATAATTGCAATTTTGCAGAAAAAAAACGTCAAAAATTTTGCAGATTCCAAAATAACGCTTACCTTTGCACTCGCAAACGGCAACAAGCCATTTGCCACAAGCCCCAAGGAGAGATGCTCGAGTGGCTGAAGAGGCACGCCTGGAAAGCGTAATCCGAGGCACCGAGAGCTCCAAAAAAAGGAAAGATGCTCGAGTGGCTGAAGAGGCAGACCTGGAAAGTCTGTAACGGCCGAAAGCCGTTCGCGGGTTCGAATCCCGCTCTTTCCGCCAAGTAACACGTTATAAATCAACACGATTTAGACGTGTTACTTTTTTTAGTCAAGCCTTACCAAGTAGCTTAAAAAAAAGCCCGACACTGCCGAAAGTTGACGGAGTTTGCCGAAGTTTGCCGAAGGCAACTTGCGCACCACTTGCGCAAGGCTTGCGCAAGCAACAACGACATAAGGCATGGGCGCACTTTTTAAGCCTATGGCAACAACAAAATTTTACCTCGACACACGTCGAGCAAAGGAAGCGACCCACGCTCTCCGCATCAGCATCTGTCATCACACCAAAACTGCTGCTTTTCCTCTTGGCGTTAAACTTGCCAAGAACCAGTGGGACCCCGACGGCAAAGTTATAATCAACCACCCGGAGGCGAAGTATTGGAACAACTTCATCGCCAAACGTAAGGTAGAGGTTGATACACTTATCCTCAAATTAGAGGATAACGACCCTCAAAAGATTGCCTCAATGTCAGCGGTTGAAATCCGCGACTACATTGTAGCTGCTCTCACCCCTGCCGACCAACCGAAGCCGGAGAAGAAACCCAAGGAAGACCCGAACACATTCTTGAAGTGGTTCGACCGCTTCATGGAGCGCAAAAAGGGTCGTACCAACGGCATCTATGATGCCACTCGCAAGCGTCTTGTCGATTGGCTCAAAAGCGAGGAAGCCCTTGCCAAGGTCAAGTTCGAGGACATCAAGGTATCGTGGTTGGAAGATTTTCAGGACTTCCTCGCCGAAAAGAACACGGCAAACTCTATCGCCATACATCTGCGTAATATTCGTGCCGTGGTAAACTACGCCATCGACAACGAAGTTACCACCTACTACGCTTTCCGTCGCTTCAAGATCAAGACGGAAGCCACTCGCAAACGGAACTTCGACATCGACACTCTGCGCCGCATCTTCAATCATCAGTGTGCCGAGGAATGGCAACAGAAGTACCTCGACTTCTTCAAGCTGTCGTTTATGCTCGTCGGCATCAATGTTGTTGACCTGTGCCGTCTGACGAAAATCTCGCAGGGTCGCGTCGAATACCTGCGAGCCAAGACCCACCGACCTTATTCTATTAAGGTCGAGAACGAGGCGCGGGAGATTATCGAACGCTACGCCGGAACGGAGTTGCTTGTCAACTTCTGCGAGAACTACGCCAACTACCGCCACTTCTACAACAATCTCTGCAAGGGATTGAACGAAGTAAAGGCGCAGTTGGGGCTCGAAGAATTGACAACGTACTGGGCGCGTCATTCATGGGCGACGATAGCCCGCAAGCTGAAAATCAGCAAGGACACAATCGCCCTCGCGCTCGGACACGGCAGCCACACCGTTACCGACATCTACATCGAGGAAGATATGGCGGAGGTTGACGAAGCCAACCGCAAGGTGCTCGACTATGTGCTCTATGGTGGCACGAAGTCGGAGGCTCTGGCAAAGAAAAAGCGTGGCCGTCCCCGTAAGAACGCCACGCCGGAAGCTGACAAAGAAGCCGCCTAATCCACAATCGGATAGAAAACACCTTTGAGAAGCTGCGACATTCCATTCTCTGTGAATGTCGCAGTTACTTTTTCGCACAGATACTTCTTGCCCTTGATGTAAAACACTGCTCTTACATCAGGGATAGAATCGGAGAGAAACTTAAAGGTCGTTTTCATCTTCGGCTCGATATTGTGGATAATACGGCGGCGGTTCTGCTGTCCGTTGTTGATGCGCAGAGAGAAGTGCAGATAGTTGAAATTGCTCCAATCATCGCGTATCTCGATGTCCTCGACCCACGGGCGCGGCAATTTACCCATCGTATTCTGTGAGCCGTCCCAAAAACCCACATATATGCGGTCGTAGTATTCAGATTTTTTGTCTTTCTCCCCTGCGGCGAGCGAGGAAACCGTGTGCGTCTGCATAAACGGGTGGTCTTTATCGTCCTCGCTCGTCGTATTGTTGTCTTCATCGTAGCCGGAGAAGGAAAGAAAAAGCACTCGACCGTATTTGTCTTCGGTATCGTCTATCCACGCCGGAACAAATTCAATCTCTTGCTCGTCGGTATCTTCATCGTCGTTGACGATGCGACCGCCAAAGAGATTGACAGGTTGCAGACGGCACTTGTAGAGGTAATAGACATAGATATGCCCGGCTCGTACTTCCACCTGAATCTGACGGCTGACGGCGCGGATAACGAAGTAAGCGTCGCAGTCCTCGGCATAAAGCAGCTTGTCGATGTTGTTGTTGTTGCGTCCGTGCTGCCCTTTCCAAGTGGCATAACCCTTATTCGCATTCATTAGCTCCGTCAGGGATTTGTAGCGGATAACGCGGTTCTGCCAGCCCTTGATAAACCAGTCGCATGAGTAGAATTTCCACATTTCGTGGTCGCAGTCTTTATAGACAAGATTCTTCTGCTCGGAGTATTCGCAGTTTTCTTCCTCTACCTTGACTTCGGTAGAGTGTTCTTCGATGATGTTTTCGAGCTTCACGGGCTGTTTTTCGGCAAGCGTCGCCTGTGTGAACGCAAAGGAGATACGCTTGCCGCGGTGGTCGAAGTCGAACTCACCGCCTAAAAACAGCTCCAACTTCTCGAAGTATTCCTCGACCGTCCAATGCGGCAGGGCGTTGGCGAAGCCCGGCATGTACCACGCATGAGGGAGAGTATTGCAGATGAGAAGATACTTGTATTCCTCCACTTCCTCCCATTTTGAGAAGTCGGCGGTATAGCCGATGGCCTCACAAATCTTCCGGGTGATGTGGAGAAGATAGGGCTGCCATGACAGACCGGTGCAAGAGTCCTTGTTCCATTCAAAGTGCCCTTTGTTCTGCACAGCGTCATCGACAACATATTCGGCAAGATTCTGAATATTGCCCGAATAGTCGTTGACCCACGGCAGAGCCACATACTTGCATCCGTAGGTCTCCGGGTACCAGGCTGTGCGAGGCTTTATACCGGAAGTTGACGTTGTGGGCGGTGCCCCAAGGTCAAGTTCATTGATATAGACCTTATCGAAGGTCTTATCGAAGTTCTGCTCCGAACGTCCTTCGAGGAACTGGGTCTTGACCTCGGTCTCGGAGATTTCGGTAATCGTGATGGAGCCGAACTTGTAGAAGCCCCGGTCGCGTATCTCGCAGTCGAAGATAACCTTTTGAGCCACGACATCCGCACGGTTGATGTGGCCGAAGATAGCGATGTTTTCCGGGCAACCTTTCAGCGGAAAGGTAATTGTGAGGGTGTAGCCGTCACTGCCCGAAAACATGCGGTTCTCTGAGACGAACTCAAACGATGTGCCTTTCTTCAAGGCCGCGAGTTTATTGTTGACGTAGATGTGCATTATTTCTTGGATTTAGGGGATTTATTCTTCATCAGTCGGTCGTACTCGTCCTGTGCCTGTTGTATGCCGTGATCGCCGGACACGGTGTTCACGGTAACAAACGGCTCGTTCAGTCGGTCCGCGAGTTGGCGCATAGTTGCGGCATACTCGCTGTTCTGCTCGACAACGACCGTTGGAGGTGCTGACTGAACGACAACGGGAGCGGCGGCGGGTTGAGAGGCAAGCACCATAGGGGCAGTGATGCTCCGTGACACATCGGCTGCGGTGAGCGATCCGATTGTGTTGGTGCGTTGGGCGTAATCGAGGGCTTCCAACAAAGGGCGGGTCTGCGGATTGTTGACGAGCTTCTGCGAGGCGACCCATTCGCCCGCATGGACCACGCCAACGGCTTCGTCCTTGCGACCGGGAGGGGTAAAACCGCCCTCTGAGTAGCCCTGCGCCTCCGATGCCTGTTGCTGCTTCTTGATAGTCGCGATTTGGATAGCACCAGCGGCGACCGCCATAGCGGCGGCGATGGGAGCCAAAATGTAGCCGATGACAGGAACCTGAGCGGCGGAGCCGTAAGCGTTCAGGGCGTTGGTCGCGGTCTGCGCCACGGCCTGTATTACCTGCATCGCGAACTGTTTACGGGAGGCATCCGACTTGATTTTGGCTATCTCCTTCTCCTTCTGCTTCTCGGCTTTCTTGACGCGGTAAGAATTACCCTCGGCAAGCTCGATTTCCCGGTCATACTTCTTCTCGGTCTTGGCAAGTTCAATGTCGGCACAGGCTTGCATATATGCCGACGCCTGCTGCATACCGGCACTCATGACGGCAAAGACCGACGATGCGAGAGCGGCAAGACGTGTGGCCCAGTTGCCGCCGTCTTCCTCCGTAGCGTTGAAGAAGTTCTGCCACGCCTCGTAGATGTCGAGAAGCTGATTGGCTTCGGTAGAACCGAACTGCCGGATGCCGTCGAGCGACTTCTTCCGATAGTTGCGCTCAATGCGGGCCTTGGCTTCCTCATACTGCTTCTTGTCGATGATGCCCTGGTCATAGAGCGACTTGATAACCTCCATGTCGCGCTTCATCGCAAGAGACTGCTGTTCCGCCGATCCGGACTGCGGTTTGGCGGACTCAGGCATATATTCAGTGGCGTACTTCTTTTTGAGGTCAGCCTTGGCACGTTGATACTCGTCCTCGGATATCAACTGTTTCTGATGGGCTTCCTCCAAAAGGTCGAGTTCGAGGTTGAGCCTTTGCGAAGCCTCCTGATACTCGTACCGCTTCTTCCACTCGGCGATGCGCTGAGCCAAAAGTTTCTGACGGCGAAGCTGCTCCGCGCTCTCGGTCTGTTCAATCTGCACCTGATAGTTGTGCCATTCCTCGGAAGCCTGATTGTAGGCGGCTTGCATCTTTTTGAGATACTTGACCTTTATCTCGAAAAGTTTCTGCTGCAAGGCTTCCTCCTTGCCGTAGAGCGCATTGCCGGGCGTGTAGAAGTCCATCTGCGCCTGTGTTTCCTCCGCGGACTGCATACGCTTGGCTTCCTCGACTTTGAGGGCTGCGTTCTTTTTGAGCCATTCGGCTTCATACTCGGCTTTCTTCTTCAAGAGTTCCTGATAGTCCTCGTCCTCGGTGAGATTGAACCGTTTATACACGTCCTCGCGGTCGGTATAATATTTCAGTTCAATCTCATGCTTACGAAGAAGAAAGTCGGTCCAGGACTTCAAGCCCGCGGAATAGTCGCTGACATTCTGCGCCGTATCGCTCTCCCAAGTGCCTTTGGCACCTTGCAGAGCTTCCTTGAAGTCCTTGCGAGCCTTAATCTGCGCACGTTTCTCGGCGGCTTCACGCGCCTTGCGGTCTTTGTCGGATTCATACGGAGTATAATCTTCGAGCGTGAAGTCGGGATTACCTGCGACCGGGTCAACATTCGGAGTTTCAAGCACCGAAAGTCGTGCGCGGGCTTCGTCGAGAAATTCCTTGACCTCGGCGGCGGTCATCGTGCGTGTAGTCGGATTGGGCTTATCCAGTCCGAGCACGATAGTACCCCCCTGATTGGCATTAGCCTTTTCTTCGAGATAAGGGATAATGCGCTTCAACTCTGTTGTCGAGTATGTGGCGAGAGGATTCTGTTCGCGCTCTATCTGGTCGATGGCGGCCATAGTTTCGTCATACTCCGTCTGATGGCTGATCATCTCGTTAACAAGGTTAACCGGATGGTCAGTCATTCCATTGGCATCCCACAAATTACCCTTGATGGCCTGTAACTCTGTTACAAGGTCAGTCGAGAGTGTGCCGGTGGTTTCCAACTGGTACACGACGGAATTTGTGATGCGGACGGCATCTTTGAGCGACTTGCCCTCGTCGAGAAGCGACTGCTGGAGTTTCTTGGCGAGGTCCTTGAACGACTCGCGGTGCGTTTCGTCGGCGGTCTCGCGGGCGGTCTGAATTGACCGCTCCTTTGCGGCGATACGCGCGGCGGCGGCAAGGCGGTTGTAAGCGGCGGCAAGGTTTGTTATTTCTCCGCGCTCGTTGATAAGCCCTTTGAGATACTTGCCGTACTGCTTGATAATCTCGTCCTTGACGTTCTTATACTCCTTCGTGCCTTTCTTGGCGGCTTCAAGTTTACCCATCAGGGTATCAATGGTGCGCATCTCCTTTTGGAGTTCTTCGGTATATGTAGCGGCTGTGTTCCGGGCTTCGCGCATCTTCTTCGTATATTCCGAAGTCCTGTCAACGAGTGACTTGATAGCGATAACGACTGCGGCAATGACCGAAAGGATAAGCCCGAAGGGGTTAGCCTTGACAACGGTATTGAGAAGGCGCATGGCGTGAGTTGCCGCGCCTACGCCCTGCGTAAAGGCGAGCACAGCGATACGTCCGAGGATTATGGCCGTGCGGTATGCGGTCATAATGGCTTTGCCAACACCGAGGACTGCGTGCCATGCCACCGTTGCGGTCTTGACGAGAAGGAGCCACGAGTAGTATGCACCGATAACCACGATTATATTGCCGATAGCCTTTCGATGCTCGATAAGGAAATCGACAATCACGTTGAGCACACGCATAAAAGCCGATGACGAGGTGTAGATGTGCCGCATGAGCGGGTACAGCTTCTCGCCGAGTTCGATTGCAAGCTCGCCCACACGCTTGCGGGCCTTGTCAATCTCGGCTTGTACCGTGTTGTTGAAGATAGCATACTCGTTGGAGGCGGAAGTTCCTTCGCGGAACGCCTCGGAAGCCTCGCCCAGCTGCCACTTCAGGAAGTCGAGGTGAGAAGAAAGGTTGGAGAGCACTGAGGACACACGGGCACCGTCAAGTCCGAGGTCTTGAAACAACGGCGACAGAACGGCGAGAGCCTTGTCCTCGCCCAGTTTGTTGAGAGCTTCGAGGAACATCATCACGCCCTGCGTGGTGCTCTTGTTCAATGTTTCGATGAAGGTGTTTGTTTCAAGTCCGACCTTTTGAGCCATCTCGCCGGGCTTCTTGAACAATTCCATTATGGTACGCTGTAAAGCGGTAGCCGACATCTCCACCTTTTGACCGTGAGCGTCAAGAGTGGCGGCAAAAGCCATAATTTCAGGAATTGTCATCTTCGCAGTGGAGCCGATGCCGGCCATTCGTTGAGCGAACTCGACGATAAAAGGCTTGGCGGCGGTACAGTTCTGCGAGAGGTGGTTCACCGTGGAGCCGATTTTGAGCATCGCATCGCGAACGCCATACATCTGCTCCATGCCGAAGATATTACTCAACTTGGCGATGGTCTGCGTTGCACCCTCGCCGAGGTCAACGAGAGCCACGTTGATGATCGAGGCGGCTTCGACATACTCCTTGACCGAAGCCACGGTATTGTAGCCGAGGCGACCGCCCTCCTGGGCGAGAAGGTTCAGCTGCTCGCGAGCAAGACGAGTGTCCATGCCCTTGAAGATCTCGTTGAGTTCTTCAACTTCCGTGGCGGTCATTCGGGTGTACTTGACGGTGTTCGCCATCTGTTCCTCCATGTCGGCGTAGGACTGCACAGCCTTACGTCCGGCCATGACAAGCCCGGTCACGGCGGCGGCAAAAGCCATAATCGCAGTCTGCGCATTATTGAGCCACGTGTTCATCCTCGACCACAAGGATTTTTGTGTGGCGAGAGTGGCGTTGACCTTTTGCAGTTCCGCCTTGACACGTTGTATTTTGGCAACTTGCGCGTCCCACGCGGCGGTGCCGCGCTGAATGCCGTTGAGTTGCTGTTGGAGAAGTTTAAGGGCTTTGTTCAGTTCCTTGGGCGAAGCCTTGTCGAGCCGACGGAGAGTTTGGTCGACGGAAGCCGACGAGCCTTTAAGCTGCTCCATCATCCGCTGTGTGGATTTAAGCTCACGCTGGAGTTTCTTCATCGAGGCCTTATCTCCGGCGGTGGCTGCTGCTGCTATTTGCTTCTCCAGACGCTTCGCATCCTTTTCGAGTTGAGTAAGCATCTTCTGTGCTTGCTTGCCGTTGACGGAAAGGATGACATTGGCGGTAGATGTATAATTAGCCATAATTCCTTGGTGTTGAATACGATATTTGTAGGTGTTCCCTGCAAATATCGCCACGGCTTTTCGGATGAGAAAAGACGTACAGGGTTGGTGTCGGGCAGGATACAGGGCCGACTTGGGGCGTACAGTCGTAGGAGGAACTGCCTCGACGGGAGGGTGCCGGGAAGGAACGAACCGGCCTTGATTTTGGTGGGCGGCAATATGCCGATGGGTCCCGCTGAAATCAAGCCTTAAGAATTTGACTTTCAGGCAAATTTACTGCATCGTCACGGGTCCCGTCTACAAAAATCTCGGTTTTGTAGTGGGTTGATGATGCAAAACGGTTGTGCAACAGACGTTTGGGGGTTACGGGGGCTTGCCCCCGTAGGGGCTTTGCACACCCCCCACCGCGCTCGTATCGCTTTCGCCCTCGCCCTTTCCCTCCCTGCCGTTATATGCAGAACGCCCCCACGGAGCGACCCCTATTGCGCGGTAAAATCGCAGCCGTGAAGGTCAAATTTCCATTCGTGGAAATTGACCTTTGCGACTGCACCGCTCTCTCGGCTAGCCGAGGTTTGATGTGGCGATGGGCGGTGATGACGATGCGGCGCGTAACGGAGGTGAGACGGACAAAGGAGCGGAGGGAACTCGGAGTGCCTACATCAGGATTAGAGCAAACGGCAGGTGTCGTGCAACGAAGTGGAGCGACAGGCTGTCTCTCAAATCCGCTCGCGGTTTGAGAGTCTGCCGACCTGCCCTTGCCCTAATCCGTAGGCAAACTCGGAGTGAGCGAAGCGGTTGGCCGTCTGCCGGAGTGGAGTCTGTGCATCGGCGCACCGCCCATCGGGGCCAGGGGTGGGCGTATAATCAAGGAAGCCGTTGGCCGGCGGCGATAAATCCTCTCTGCCCTGCAAGGGCGATGAACAGGCGTCGCAGACGATTGACGAAAGGAACGTGCCGGGTGCGTGGAATGTAGGCGGCTTCTTCCTCTTTGGGTGGGAGAAACGGGGCTGACAGTATGGCATCCGTGCGATTGGAGGAAGGAACGAAGTAGACCGGCATCGACGGCTCGGAATTGCAAGCGGAGGCATCGGGTTGACAGCGGAACGGAAGCGAGGCGACACCGTAGGCGCAGCCGGAGGTGTCGGTGTTAGCGAGAGTGTAGCCGTCAAAGAGAGTTTATGACCGCAGGTGCAGACATACGCGCCCGACACCGTGACGAAGGAGCGGTGTCGGGGTAAAGCGGAGGGCAAGCCGGAGGTCATAATCTCTCGACCCGAAGGACGAAGCGGTTTTTAGCCGAAGCGGAGAGCAACGGAGCCTCGGCCAAAAATGCTCGGAGGCGGCGATGACTGGGGATGCGAGCGACTGAGGGAATGAGCGGTCAAATGCCATTGCAAAAGCCACGTTCCGGGTGGGGTCGATAATGGGAGCCGCCTACATACCTGCCCTCGGCGACAAATGAAGCGAGTGCCACGGGCTAAACTCCGTGCGTTCATCAGTCCTCTTATGGGTGGGAGGATGGTGGCGGATGGCGGCAGTGCGCCGATTGGAGGACGGAGAGCAGATGCCTGTCCTTACGGGTCGGAATAGCAAGCGGAGGTTTCGGGTTGACAGCGTAGCGAAGCGGACCGACACCGTGACGCAGGAGCGGTGTCGGGGGAAAGCGAGAGCGTAGCCGTCAAAGAGAGTTTGTAACCGTAGATGCAATGTAGCGCCACGAGCCGTAACAGAGCGGAGGTGTCGCGGAGGCACAGAGCGGCAACCGAAGCGGCGTGGAGGAGTCGTGGAAGAAGCGGGATGGAATTGCAGGGCGCAATCTATCGACCCGAAAACCGCAACGGTCGTTAGTCGAAGCGGAGAGCAGCGGAGCCTCGACCAACGATGCTCGGACACGGAAGGATGTAGACATCAAACGGAAGACGTATTGAGGTCAGTATGGCCGCCATCCGCCACCAGCCGGGAGGGTCAAAGAAGATGAACGCGACATATAAAACAAAACGAGCTACCCTCACGGGCAACTCGCTCTGCCAATTTATGAAGAAAGTTCTACTCTCCGAGTGGAAAATAATCAGCGTTTGCGATAACAAACGAAGAATAAAATCCCGGCGATGATAAGCGCGATTATCATAACTGCCGTGCCGTCAGGCGGGTTATAGAGGCGCGTTGTGGCGGTGTGTTCCGTCGAAGTCTCGGCGGCTGATTGATGATACGCCACCGTATCAAGACGGTTGAAGGCTTCGACGCTGTCCTTATGAACACGCCGCCGGTCAATCACGCGCCCCTTTACAGCCTTGATGCGAATAATCTCAGGCTGACAGGCGACGGTGTCGCCAATGGAATAAGGCCGCTCGATATTGATTTTCAGGGTATCGAAGCTAAAATCAATATTGCGGATAGCGGAGTCAATCACCGCGATTGTGCGGTGATGTTCCGACCGGGCTATGGAATCGACTGCAAGTGACTTGTCCTGTTGCAGTTCCTTATGGGAGCGGCACGAAGTAATGAGTGCCAGCGCGAGGATGAAGATTAACGACCGCATAGCTCCGACTCTTTCTGAACGTTGAACGAAGGACACGCCTTTGCTGCAAACTCGTTGTGTCCGTGGACTGTGGCACCGGGATATTTCTTCCGCATCTCGGCCACGAGTCGGACGAGTGCGGCACGTTGCGCCGGAGTGCGTGTGTCTTTGGGAGGATATTCCCCTTTCGCATTCTTCGTGGCTGCGCAGCCTCCGATGTAGCATATTCCGATGGAATGAGGGTTGTAGCCGGTCGTGTGTGCGCCGACCTGGGTTTCAGGACGGCCACGATGAACGGAACCGTCGCGGTATATCACATAGTGATAGCCGACATCGGAGAAGCCACGGGCAAGATGCCACTGACGGATTTGGGCGACAGTATAATCCTTTCCCTCAGGCGTAGCCGAACAATGGAGGATTATCTTGTCGATGCGCCGGGTGTTCGGTAACGAGCCCACACCGAGAGCCGCCCAGGTCTTCGGGCCTACGATGCCGTCCACGGCGATGCCGTGCGATTTCTGAAAATCGCGGACGGCTTCATCGGTAATCGGGCCGAAGATACCGTCAGGAATGAGGTAGAGTTTGCGTTGCAGGAGGGCGACGGTGTCGCCCCTGCTACCTTTCTTGATTGTTGTCATGGTTTTTGTATTTATAGTGGTAGTCGATGCCGAACAATGCCCCCGCGAAAGTCAGAATCTCGCCGAAGGCGATAAGGACGGAATTATGAATTTCACCGGGCGGAGGCATGATGAAGCCGGAAATCAGGAGGCCGCAGCCTACCACTATCAGCAGAATTGCGGATAGAAGCTGAATTGTAGGCTTATGTTTGTGGAGATTCATGATTTTGTGGGTTAATGAGTTGTGTATGTGAAGAAAAAGTATTATCTTTGCGTATTGTTAAGTGAAACCAAGCTAATCTGACCGGACACCTCTGAACGAAAGTGAAGCCAAGCTAAGAAAAGTGGATACCTCTGACAGATGCCGGATAGCACCCTCGTAGTTTTTTACTGCGGCTTTCCTGTGCGACGTATCGATGATAGCAACCCCCTGTGGGCTTTCAGTTGAGAAGTATAAAAGATAGCATCCCCCGGAGCGTCAGCTTCGGGCTTTCTTTTTACTTCCCGAAAGTCCATTTTTCGGTTGCGGGATTGTAGATCAGATAGAACTCGGCGAGCGAGCTTGCGAGATTGGCCGGTGTTATGGCGGCGCGTCCGGGATAAATCGGTTTTGCGAAACCGATGCCGAAGCGCAGCCGTATCATACGCTCCTTTTTCTTCGATGTCGTTTTTGCGAGGTTGCCGTCGAGCAAATGCACCGATGTGCGCCCCCAACCGAAAGTCCTGTTCCCCTCCTTGTTGACGCTGTGGGACACGAAATACTGTGGCGAACCGGAATATCCCGGCTGCTTTTCCGTGCATAGCAGATTGTGCGGACCGGTGGAGAACATAACCTGAGTGCCGTTGAGTTTCACGGCATAGAGCGAGCCGAACACACCCCATCCTTTCTTGACGGAGCAATACTTTTTCGCGGCCAACTGTTCGGCTGTCGCGTCCTTGTCCTTGAAAGGATTGCGCTTTCGGACGGGACGGAAGATATATGGCACATATCCGTCAGCGATAAGCTGCTGTGCGCCGAGGACGTGCAGTTGTCCGTTTTGGACTACGCACGAAATCTGGGCTGTGTTATACAGACCTTTGGAGCCTTCCGTCATGCCGAGTTTGGCTTGGATGATGTCGAGAAGTTTCTCGATGTCGGCAATGGCGTGACGCGCGTTGTTAAGGTCTACGACCTGCTGCGCTTTCATCGCCCCGGCCCGCTCGGTGGTTGCCATATTTATAATTGTGGCGTTCTCGTTTGTCATCTGCTGACCTGTGAGCAGGTCGATGAACGTGTTCGAGAGCCTGACGAAATTACGGTCAGCGGAGCCTTGCTGCAATTTGCAGACGGCTATATGGTCGGCTTTCGAGAGCGCGGTGTACCAGTTGCCGAGAATCTGTTGAGTCTCGGAAGTCCCGGCGGTAGCGAGCAGGTCTGCGATGCGTTGCAAGATATATCCGAGGGATTCCGGGGTTATGGAGTCCTTCGTCTGCAACTTGCGGAACTCGGTTATAATCTGAGTAAGCGATTTAGTATCAATAGCCATATCTTATGCGCCTGTGGCGCGGTTTATGGGTTTTCGTTTATGGTTTATTGGCAAAGATACCCCAGAAATAATGCAAGTGAAAAGACACTCAGAGAGTGACGGAACGGCGCATAATGTCGGGATTGAGGGCGTTGGAGACTGCCCGACAAAATTCTTGTCCGAGGCTGTCGGCATAAAATTCCTGAATGTTCATCACCGAGGCGAAGTATTTGCGAGAGAACCAACGCTTGCGTTTGCGGCCATTGGCGCGGCCAATGTCACCGGGGTTGCCTCGCGGAGTATTGCGGCCGGTGCCGTAGTCGACGAACAAACCGTAGGTGTTGAAGGCTTGCGATAGCGTTATGTCAATGAACTTGCCGTCGGCTGTCATTGATATGCCGACCGTTGAGCGGTACAACGCTCCTGTGTCGACCGCTCCCAAAAGGGCGATTTGCTCGCGCCATATCTTTACCATTGTGGCATTGAAGGCGCGGACGTATTTACGCCGGGCTTCAAGCTGTTCATCCGTTCCACTCATCGGCATTATATCTTAAATCGGTGTAGACATCTACGGCGATTTGGAAATATGCACCGGCGGCTCCGTTGAAAAAGTATCGGTCAATCTCGTTGAACGAGATACGTGGGTCGAGGTAGATGCAGTTCTGCTCTAACCTGACCTTTTCAGGGAGAAGCCGCGACATGAATTGCCGGAACAATTCGCGCATTACTTCCATACACTCGGCACGAGCCTCCATATCTTCGGCAGCGTGGCGCATGGCGAAGAATACCGTCTTGACACGTCGGGTACGCGGCGTGTTGTTCAATTCAGTATAGCCGTCGGCTATATTGCTGACGCAGACGAAAGCGGTTTGAGACTGCGCCTCGTTGACGGCTTCCTCGAAGCCGTCAAGACCGCTTACGCGACAAAAAACAAATTGCTCACTCTGAGCCAATTTGTTAGTAGCGGTAAGGTTTTCAAAGAAAGCCGCCGCATCCCAACGTCCATTCAGATTATTTTCCATTGGATTGCATTTTGGCGTTCAACTCCTTGTATTCGCGAGCCTGGGCGTTAAGCTCGGTGAGCGCACGGTGCGTATCGAGCGCGAGGACCTCGGCCTCTTTGGTGATGTCGCCCTTGGTGAGCGCACGGATTTGTGCGTTCATCGCGTCCTCAACCGATGCTGACGAGCCGAGCAGGTTGCTGTCTGAGGCACCTGCGATGGGTTGGAAGAAGTCGGAGTATTTCTTCGACAGCGATTCTTTCAACGCGGCGAACCAGTAGAAAATGCTGATGCGCTCGTATGGCTTGAAGGCAATATCTTTGCCGTAAAGCGTAGCTCCGAGTTGGTCGAGGAGTTCATCATTCTGCGTTTGGAGATAACCTTGATAGAGGTTATCGCAGATGATGAACGTCTCAAACGGCACTTCGGAGAAGTCAGCCGGGAGAGCGTGTTGGCGGTTAATCTTCGAGAGTCGGACGGGCACCGTCGGGATAGAGCCGAGCCAATCGAGGTGCGGCAGCAACTCGGCGAGGGTCAGCGGCGTAACCTCAAAAAGGATTTTTCCTCTTTTGAGAAGGTATGAACCGCTGTCCTGACGGCCAATAACCTTTGTGCCGCTCCACTGGAGCAGGCAGAGAGTCTTGACTTCGTCAGTGGCGTAGTCCGCGGCGAGAAGTTGATAAACGTAACGCAGTTGTTTATCGGCGAGTTCGTGCCAGCCTTGCGGCACGATGAAGTTGATTGAGATTGTCTGCATATAGAAAGTGCTTTAACGTACTGCGAAAGTACGGTAAAGCACTCTATGGGGAAAAGACAAGGATTAGTCTTTGTCTGATGCGATTAAATCGAGTTTACGACATAGCCATTGCCATGCTTTCCAATATACATATACGGTAGAAAATATAAGTAAAGGCATGATATATGCCTTTTCAATACCATGAGTGCGGAACAAATTGTTTATGAGAGCGATTATTGCTCCATAAACTGCTGTAAAGCATATAAAAATTATTAAATTGAGTAAGGCTTTGCCTTTCTTTGACTTCATCATAATAATTGTGATTTTGTGATGCAAAATTACTAAAAAACGGAGAATGGCACAAGTAAAAGCCCCGCCGATTTCTCGGCGAGGCTGATGGTCGGGTCGTTCAATATTCGGACTCGTGAACGTTGATGCTGCTGATGTAATTGAGGCAGTCGCAGAATTTTTCGAGGACGAGAAGATGAGCGCAGCGGCGGTCGAAAGTGAAGATGTTTGACCAGAGGCACGTTGAATCGTCGGTGAAGTGAACGAAAACGTAGAATTTCTTAATGCCTTTGGGGCATTCGAGCGAGTAGTCGGTGAGGTTGGCGAAGTCGCTCTGTACGGGGCGTTTGTCGGGAAGTATCATATCGTATTGATTTAGAGTTATGTGCCGAAGCACTTTTGATTTTACGTGCAAATCAAAGAATGTGCATAGGAGGCTGAAAGAGTCAAGGGTCAGCCGGGAAATACTCTCTGCAAGAGGAAGATTTTCAGAGCTGACTTGTCTTGCCCTTGACCTGCCGACGCATATTCTAATTTCGCACAGGAAAATCAGTGCTCCGTGCCATAGCTCCAATTCGGTATGACCGACAAATGCCCCTTGCGACTTCGCTATCTTCGACTGCTGAAATGACCTGACACCGCTAAAAGAAATAGCCGGAGGCTTTCTTTTCGTTCCTGAACACCGGCGGGGCAAACAACTTCGCTGTTTCCGATGTATGCCATTCGCTAAAAAATTCGGGGTTCAGCCGGATATAATTCACAATATCCGCGAGCCTACGCGAGTTGAACGACCCCGACCGCAGGTAGCCCACGACCTGCACTTTTACCTGCCTGACAATCTCACTCCGCTTTTCGGTCAGATCTCCGCGCAGATTCTCGGAGCGGAGTGCTGACATCAATTCAGGCGAGAGCCATTCTTCGGCCAACGACGCTTCAAGGTCAATGACCTGTGATCGGAGTTCCAGATACTTTTCCCATCTGCTGCCCTGCACAGAGCCGAGACTATCAACGATAGCGAGGTCAGGAAAAAGTGTAGAGCCGAAGAAAGTGGCCCGGTCAGATACGAGCCACTTGCTTGCACCGACAAGTTCGGGCAAGAGAGCGGCGATGCAATCGTCGCGATGGGCGAGCATTGAGCCGACTAACCTATCGACACGCGGCTTGGAGGCCGGAGCGAGATTGTTGGTGCTGACCACGGCGAAGCCGTTGGGTGTAAGCACGATGTCGAGCGACGGAATGGCACGGCGCAGAGCGTCGGCCACAACGAGCCGCGAGGTCAACGCCTTTATGGGGTTGGCGTCGGTGTAGCCGCAGATGGTATTGAATGTCGCTGTCGAGACGAAGGTGTTAATCACCCAGTCCTCGGCAAGGTCAAGGAACAGAGAGAGCCGTTCGATGAACGGTGTCTCTCCCTTGACCGAAGCGACCATGTTAGGCAGATGCGAGCGTAACTGCTCGTCAGTTGTTATCAGTTTGCTCATTGGTGGTTACTTCTTTAGCGTCTTTATGTTCGTCTAATGTGGTAAGTTGGATAAAAGGCACGTCGACCGACACGTTCTGCCATCCGTTAAGCCGGAATATAATGCGGTGTACGGTGAAAAGCAGATCGTGATAGGGCTTCTGCAACGCCTGGGCGATGGTGTAAAGCTCCCGCTTGTCCGAGCCGGAGTTGTTCGACTGTGCCTTTCCGGGCACGGAGCCGACAAGATTGCTATGCACACGCATGGTAAAGCATATCATATTGATTGCTTCCTGAATGTCGGTCTCCCAGTCGCCTCCCTCCTTGGAATCATCAATCTTGTGGATAACCACGTCGTGCTGCTCCTTGCCGTCGGGCGTGACGTAGAACGTAGAGAACCAGGCTTTGCCGCTGTTCTCAGCACCGGTGAGGAAGTCGAGGATGGTCTGCTTTTCCTCGACTATGCGCTCCTGTTGTTTCCGGCGGTCGGTAATACCCTCGGCACGAAATATTGACTCCCAATATTTCGCACCGACCTCGATGTGATACTTGATGGGCGCGGAATTGCGGAGCTTCGCTTCTTTGGCAATTCCGATGAGTTGCTTGATATTGTACCACTTACCCTTAAAGAGCGCAGCGTAGTAAGGTATGGGGTAATAAGTGGAATCTACCGTCGGGATACGCGACACGATGGCGAACTTCCGGCATCGTGTTTTCTTGGCGAGCTTGCCTTGCAGATCTCGCCAAGGCGCGGACGGGTCGAGCAGGTCAATGACCTCAATATCGGCCCGCGACGAGACGCACTTACGCCAGTTGGCATAAAGAACCGAGGGTATTTTGCCCTCTGCATCGGCAGGGGCAAAACGGCAGTAACAGGCTTCTTTCCTCAAAAGGCGCACGATTTTCGTGCCGTCCTCATTGAGGATAAGCACGGAGACGGCGAAGCCGAAGTGCTTCAAGTCCTGACTGACACCGAGGAAATAAGCCGCGAGGTCGTTGTCGAGAAGGAAGTCCTCGACTTCATTCCTGACCTTTGCGGAAGCGATGCAGGTATCATACCGCAAGCCGGAGCCATAGCAGACCTCGGCGTTGAACATCTGACAAGTGGCGAGGGTTTCGTCCTTCTCGATGTGCTCGATGATTTTGAACGGCATAAGGTTGTCGCCGCCCCACGGAATGTAAGAGAGATTTTCGTCAACAATTGTCGGCACAATATCGACTTCCTCCCGGAAGATTGTGGCCGAGTTGACAGTGAACGCGGCGCGGGCTTCGTAGCCCGGCACGTTCTCGACGGAGTTAAGATTGAGTTCGGAAAATGAAATGTCCATAACTTGCTGATTTTTCAGCGAAGTTATGGACTATATGAGGTGCGCGAAAAGACGCTTATTTAATCAATATGTATGTCATTGCGACGTCGGAATTTAATTGTGCTGTTATTTCCGTTGGTGTTAACTTGCCACCACATATGAGTGTCTGTAAGTTTGGTTATCTTGTAGTAATAATTACCATCCCAAGTGTCATCACTGTCAAGTTCACCTTGATAGACAACATCTAACAATGGTTGGTTATTTTCCACCTCACGAATAGACCATGAGAATACTTTATCATGTATCGGTGTATCATCATACCTGAGGAAGTATGTCGTGATATTTCCCTGATACCCTCCGTAGCCTTCGTGAATCTGAGAAGATGTTATATGTAGAATATCCGCCCTCTCAAAAACATTTTGGTCTTCTTGAACAACGACCTCCCATGTTCCGGCAAAGAGTTTCAGATCGGGTGATATAACATCTTCTTCATCATCGCAACTTATCAATGTGAATGACAGTAGCGGCAATATTAAAAGCAAGAGATATTTATTCATAGTGAGCAATTTATGTTTGTAATCATAACGCATTAAATGTATTATTATTGTGCCATAGAGAAGTTATGATTATTCTTATTAATCTAAACCTTTGGATTAAAGGAATACTTCGAGGTCGTTGACCTTGAAGATGCAGCAGTCGCGTATCTTGCGGCACTCGCCGGAGGCAAGCAACTTGACGTTGCGCCAGCCTCCGTAGAACGAGTAACGGAGTGAAATGACGTTACCGAGTTCGAGGATAGAGCCGTCGGATTTCCACACGGAAATATCGACAGGGTCGCCGCTGTTGAGCATTGTGCGAGCGGTGGATATGTGTATCGAGCGAGCCATTGGAGCGAGTTGACGAGTAACGAGTTGATGAGTTATGAGTAAACGATATTGTAGGGAGAAGTGAAAATGCCGGGCGAGGCTGACAAGCGCACAATCGGGCGGTTGTCGGCATATCGCCACGTGAACTTGACCTTGTTAAGTTTCTCGTCGCCGTTCTGTATCTCACTGGTACAGTCGGTGATGAGCACCGGCGCCATGATATACGGGTCGGAGTCATCGACCGGATTAGGCTCGAATCGGAATACCTCGTATGACGAAAAGAGTTGGTCGATCCACTCGGCTTCGTCAGAAGTCAGTGGTCCGGTCTCCACATCGTATTTCTTGGCGGTGGACTGGTTGTAGAAGCGAGAGCTGCCGTTAATAATGGCAACCGAGCGGTCGACATCGGTCTTTGCCGTCGTTACGGCCGGCAAAACGACCGTATCCCACACGTTGAAGCAGTTGCGGAAAAAGAACGATTCAATATCGTTCAGCACGGGGTCAACGAAGCATGAGATTGACCGCTGACCGCAACGGACGGTGAAAGCGACAGGCACGACAGAGCCGAGCGGAGCGACAGCGAAAGAGGCCGCATCCGCTATGATGGATGAAAGCGGAATATTGAGTTGCACGATGCCTGAGGCGGCGGCAGTCTTGCCGACGTCGCGAGTGAACTGATGATGATAGAGGGCGACGGAATCTTCCTTATGGAAAGAGTGCGCGACAGTGTACTCAATGCTCTCCCCCTTTTCGGCGTAGAGGAAAAGCGATGTCGTGGAGCCGGTGGCGATACGACGCATGGAGAGCGTAGTAAGGAAGTTCTCGCGCAGGAAAGCAGGAACGTCCGTGCAGACCGTGAAGCGGTCGCAGTAAAGGACGTGCAGCACACATGAATCAGCCTTGTTTCCCGGCCTGTCTGTGTAGACCGAGAGCGTGAAGTCAGCGGTTGCATACCCCGAAGTGCGCATCTCGGCTTCGATGAGAGAAGCGAGGTCATAGAGCGTTACCCGATTGCCGTAGGCATAGTAACGCTCCGTCAGGACCGCGATGCCGCCGGGAGCGGTCAGCGACACGTCCACATACGAGCCATCGACCTCGACACCGATGTTGCCGATAGCCGAAGAAAGTATAATGCCCTGAGGCTTATATGTAATACGATGAGCCATGCCACAAAGTTACCTTTGTGGTATGACCGCAGAAAAGACAGCAACCTGCAAGGTATAAGTGAAGCGGTCAGCGGAACGTGTCGGCCACCTGCAAGGTATCAGCGACCATCGGGAGCGGTGCTACCACCGGAGGTATAAGTGAAGCGGTTAGCGGAACGTGTCGGCCACCTGCAAGGTATCAGCGACCATAGGGAGCGGTGCTGCCACCGGAGGTATAAGTGAAGCGGTCAGCGGAACGTGTCGGCCACCTGCAAGGTATCAGCGACCATCGGGAGCGGTGCTGCCACCTGCAAGGTATAAGTGAAGCGGTCAGCGGAACGTGTCAGCCACCTGCAAGGTATCAGCGACTATCGGGAGCGGTGCTGCCACCGGAGGTATAAGTGAAGCGGTCAGCGCAACGTGTCGGCCTCCTGCAAGGTATCAGCGACCATCGGGAGCGGTGCTCACCACCGGAGGTATGAGTGGAGCGGTTAGCGAAACGTGTCAGCCACCTGCAAGGTATCAGCGACCATCGGGAGCGGTGCTGCCACCTGCAAGGTATGAGTGAAGCGGTCAGCGGAACGTGTCGGCCACCTGCAAGGTATCAGCGACTATCGGGAGCGGTGCTCACCACCGGAGGTATAAGTGAAGCCAATAGCGGAACGTGTCAGCCACCTGCAAGGTATCAGCGACTATCGGGAGCGGTGCTCACCACCGGAGGTATAAGTGAAGCCAATAGCGCAACGTGCCACAGCCACCTGCAAGGTATAAGGGAGGCGGTGCCGACCGTGCCACACCACCGGAGGTATAAGCGAAGCGAGCATAGAAAGAGAGGCCAACCCCGGAGGGTCAGCCTCGATAGAGGGATGTGGGAGGATTACTGACACATACAGTATGTGTCGTTGTCCTCATCGAACTCGAACGTGGCTCGTCCGAGTTCTTCGCGTCGGCGGCACTCGTCGACGATGACCTTGGCGCGGAAGTGGGCACCGGAGCGCACCTCGTCTTCGAGGATCGCGATGTTGGTGCGTTCCTGATTCTCGCGGATTACGCGAGCGATTTGGCGGTAGGCGCTCCACAGGCGGCAGAGTTCTTCGTTTGAGAAGATGAACAGATAAGGCATTTCAAACTGGTTCATTGTTTCGGGTATTAAAGGGTTTGTATTGAGTTTCTTTCGTCGATTTGGCAGATGCGGAGAGTGTAGGATTTGGAGTATTTGCCTAACTCCACTCGGTCGAAGTCCTCGCCATCGCGCCAGCAGTAGAACAATGCGAGTCGCATAGCGTCAATGTCGTTGTCGGCGTAGAAGGTCCAATGACCTTGTTTTGTGTAGCAAATATATTCTTTCATATCGGTGAGATTTGAGGGTTTGACTTTCGGGTGAAAGCGAGAGAGGCTTATGCCTCCCTCGCAGCCTCGAACTGGAGGCGTTCGTAGATGTTTTGGGATATAGTCGCTCCGTAGCGGGCTTTGAGCAGGTGCATATAGCGGATAGCGCTCTTGGCTGTCTTGCATCCGCAGCCGACGTTGTCCTTGGGGGCCACTCCCTTGAAGTAGACGTACCAGCGGTCGAACTTGCGCTGAGCCACGATGAGCTTGGGAGTGATTGCCGGAGTAGTCTCGACGGCGGGAGCTGCGGTTTGAGCGACTTTGTTTTCTGCGGATTTTTTAGCTTTCTTTGCCATGATTTTGAAGTTTTGGGGGTTTGAGAAGTGAGCCGAGGCTCTTAATTTTTACAGTACAATCAAGTGGGTAGCTGTTTGAGACCGAACAAAAATTTGTAGAGAATTTTAAGCAGAGCGTCTAAAAATGAGGCTTGTACCATTTTTCGTAAAATTGTCGTGCAAATAGGCGCAGCCGGTTTTAGAGAGCGTTGAGTTGGCGACCTAACTTTGTAATGGAAAAATAAGCCGCGACTCACTCCCCCAAACACTTCAAGGCAAGGGAACTAACAGCAGAGAACATCGTGCCAAACCGCCCCGCCGGAGAGCCCAGGCAAGCACTCCGCACTCATCGGGGCAGCAAGTGAGGCGGTACGGCTACAAGGGAGGGGCAAGGACAGTCGAGATGAGGATGACCGCGCAGCAGGGCGACAGCCAACCCAAGGAAGATGTGCGGAGAGTATCTGCGCTCGCTGCGGAACGACCCCAAAACACGGAGAACGCCCCTGTTCGGGGAAACGACGGGCGGTGCCCGGAGCACCCGAAAGTCATACCCTATGAACCGACATGAACACCGTCTGACACAAAACAACAATGGGACTTGTCGACAACGGCAGCTATGCAGACTGAACGAATGATGGTGCGATGGAGAGGACAGAGTGTAGTTAGCCGACAAATCCCTCTCTGTGTCTGCCGACGATAGACAATACAGGCCCTCCCGAAACAATGACTTGAAATGCCGCTGATCATCTGCGGAGAACTCGGCTGTGGAGCGTAGGCGGTCAGCTCGGATGTCCGCAAGGAACCTGCCCGACAGCCCTCACGGCTAAAGGGCCTGACCGCTATGTTCGTCTCAGAGGCGGTGCTGGAGAGACGATAGACAAATGATAGTGTAGGCTATGGCGACAAATGAGCAGAGGGAAAGGCTGCCCCGGCGGACAGCCACCCTTTGAGGGAGGAAGATTTTTACCAACCTGCGAAGCAGCCCTGTACCATTGTGTAGTCGGCATCTTCGACTTGGGAAGCGGCGATTTCCTGGGCTTCCTCGGCACTGCGGGCTTCGACCTCGATTGTGTAGCTTTCGCCGTCGAAAGTGATTACTTCTACCGAGTAGTATTTGAGCTTGCGGTTGGAGTTGAGAGAGCTGTCGAATATGTTCATTACGTGGGTCATGATTTTGAAGTTTAAGAGGGTTTTTACTGTGCGCCGGGGCGCGTTTGATTTTTACGTGCAATCAAGTGGGAAGCTGTTTGAACCCGAACAAAAATTTGTAGAGAATTTTAAGCAACGCGGCTAAAAATGAGGCTTGTACCATTTTTCGTAAAATTGTCGTATCAAATAGGCATAGCCGGTTTTAGAGAGCGGAGAGTTGGCGACCTAACTTTGCAAAGTGAAATATCAGACGATTTCCGTGCTTGCATCAGGAAAGTTCCTCGCGAAACGTACTCGCTCAAAATTATGGCACTCGTAACCCGCAGGGCATATTTGACGGCGAACGCCAACCGTAAGCACAAATACATATCTACACCGTGAAGTAATCACACGACGGTGAAAGTGGAACACCTCTATGCTGAAGCCCGTAGCCGTGGAAGTACAGAAAAAGAATTGCAAAGCAATCGCCGAATACCTATAAAATCATTTCTGCATGAGGCAAATCGCCCCAAGTCGAGCCGATGGAGCGAGTGGTTCAGGGTAAGAGTTGGTAAAAATCCCTCCCCAAAGGGCATAATGCACGGTAAGTTCCTATTCTCTGCGAACGGTCGCCATAGCCGGAACGATATGCCAAATAAAAAGCGAGCCTCGGATTGCTTTCAGCCTGCTTCGCGGTCAACCAAAAGTTGGTGCCGAAGCTCACTGTATGAGTTATGCGATTGAAGCCGGGCGGCGGAGACTCAAGGCTCCGTTCACGAAAGCGCGGCGGCGATGCCGCAACTCCAAAAGAAAACCCCGACAATCACTGCCGAGGTTTCCGGATATTGTTATATGATTAAGCTGTTTTAATTAAAGACGTTTCATTTCTGCTTCTGATGCCGCAGAGCCTTTATACTTGCTCTTGCGGGGCTGGAAATTGTAGATAATGTTGAGTGATAAGCCTCTACGGTCATAACTCTGCCGTTTATTGACGAAAACACCATAAGTATTCATAGTCCAGTCGTTGTTGGCTGTGTTGAAAATGTCGGTTGCTGACAGTTTGAGTGTGAGAGATTTATTCAGGAATGACTTGCCCACTGATGCGTCCATAGTAAACCATGAGCCATGGAAACGGTTGGTGTGCATATCGCCTTGTGAACTTCCGCTGATATTGGCAGTTATAGTCCATCCATGCGGCAGTGAGAAAGTGTTGTCAAAATAGTAAGAGTATATCGGCTTGTTGTATCGGCGATTGTCAATGGTGAGCCACTGTCGGTACAACCCTGCTGTAACACTCGGTGTCCAAAAACGTATAGGCTGGCTCCATACAAGATACAGACTTAACGCCGAAACGTCGATATTGACCGGATGCATGAGCAATTGCAGATTGTCGGCAGGATACACCTGCTTGACAAATGCGTAGGTGTCGAGAGAACGGAAACAGTCGGCCTGGAGCATGAAACCTTTCCACATCCCGAACAACTGGACATTATGCAATCTTTCGTCACGCAGTCCCGGGTTGCCGCCCTCTATTTCATGCAGTCCGGTATAATTGAGAGCACCTGTCAGCTGTGAGTATGGCGGCTTGACGGTTGCCATCTTATAACTGATACTTATCTGCGAATCATCGTTGAATGAATATCCGAGCGAAAGGTCGGGTGTAAGAGTATGGTCGCTGCGACTGATGTTTTCATCGCGTTTTCCGTTGACTTTGAAGTCATAGTCGACATATTCGTATCTCGCACCGGCAGACAGTGAAAACTTACCGAACATACGCGACCATGACGCATAGAGGGCGGCAGAAGTCTGCCGGGCGTCAGTTAATGAAGATGGAATATATTCGCTGACGTCAGTGTTGAGCATACGATAATCAAGAGAAGTATGTGTGTGACTGTCTTGTGTACCAACAGTAAATTCTCCATTCCAAAGAGGAAAATTCAGATAGAGTTTACCGGCCCAAAGTGTTGAAGTGCGCTTGTCCGTCGAGTTGACAGCAGGGGTAGCAGTCTGTGGATAAGTGGTGGTAACATCATTCGCATCGTATGCGCTACGGAAATCACCGTCGAAATGAAGGAGATATTTGTCGGCAAACGTATTTTCGTAATAGAGCGATGCGAGGTGGCTGTGTGCCCTTATACGCTTGTCAATATCGCGAGCGATAGCCGGGTTATAGTCAAGCCATTCAGAGCCGGAGTTGATAAAATCGCCACGTTCGGGATTGTAACGGTAATATGCGCCAAACGATTGTGCTCCGTGAGAGTAGTTAAAGCCTCCCTTGACTACACCTGTTGTCGTCGGGAAAGAATTGTATTGGCTACTACCTACAACCGTTTCTTTTCCGTCATAGACAAGAGTATTGGTAGTAGTTCCTTTAATTACTGAATTATTGTGGTTTATCGTGCCGTTTACGAAAATCTCCCAATCGCCGGTGCGATAACTCAAAGCGAGATAATCCATAACAGACCATTTGCGACGGCGTTGGAGTTGAAACTGATCAGTCAAAGACAGCCCTTGCACGAAATTACGGCGCGTGGTGATTTTCAGAACCGCGCCCGTTGTGCTTTCGTAAGCAGCACCGGGAGCCATCAGCAGCTCCACTTTTTTCAAGTTGGATGACAGCAAATGCTGTAACTCCATCTCGTCTCGCATCGGTCGTCCATCAATATATATTTCAACATTGCTTTTACCAATAACGCTGACTGCATTGTCAGTAACCTTAATCATCGGCAGTTGAGCCAACACGTCAAGAGCGGTGCCCAGATCAGCGAGGTTGGAGCCGGGAATAGTTGATACGAGAGTTGAACCGACTAATTTAGTTGCCGGTTGTTTAGCGGTAACAATAACCTCTTGCAGCTCGTGTGTGAGGCTATCGGTCGCTTCTTCATTTTGTGCATAACTGCTTTCAAAGAAGAGAAAGACGGTCAGAATGGGAATTAGAGTTTTAGTTTTCATGCCTTGCAAAATTTTTCTGCAAAGCAAGTGAAAACGCCTCAATCTGTCATAATAATTTGTCTGACTTTTATCTGACAAATTCTGACAGACTTGTAAATCAGCTATTTACCCGAAGCTCATACGAGTCGCCTCTATTACATACAATTTCCATTTTTGCTTCGGCAAGGGCAATCTTTGTGCGTTTGACAAGGGTATAAAGTGATTCCTCGGCATTACTTTTATTCCCCCAAAGAGATTCACACAAACTTCGTTTATCGACTTTCATACCCGGTGCTTCAAGGAGCATTCGGGCCAACTGCCGCTGCATGGGAGTGAGTTTGATACCGTCAAGCGATGGAGATGCGGAAACGGCAATAAATTCTGCTTCGGGTGTCTCGGTTTCCTTTCTTTTCCAGATAAGCATACTTGCCATTGAGAGAATAGAAAGCGAGAACAGGATTCCCGGCAAAGTTTGGTCCGAGGCAAAGAACACCGAAGCCATGGAACAGTCGGCAAAACCTTGAACCTGTATTGCAAGCCCGTCGGCAGCGCGTTCGGGCATGAGCATAATGGAATCAGATGCAATCTTATTTCCTCCGATTCTATGCGAAACATTCTTATTATCAACCAACGCAAGAGTGAAGTATGCCTCATCTTTCAGCGCCGGATTTCTGAAATTGACATCCGATGCCTGATATATCAAAGGCTTATGGGTGGTTTCGTGCATGTGGCGTATGGCGGCGATAGTGTCGGGGCGCGTCCACAGCTCGCTATTCTCATTAGCCAACGCAAACATAGCATCATTAAGGTCATTTGCGATTGTCTGCTTGGCATTAGAATAGGAGAGACAACACGAAATCACCGACGCAATCATTAAAGCCAAAGGAATGAACATACCATAGCGAAGTGCTGCCCCGGAATTGGCAGATGGATTATTATTCATAAGAGCGGTTGATTTCATGGCTTTATCATACGGTTATAATCGACTTGCCAAAGAAAGTCGACAGCATGGCGAGGGTCGAGATAGTGAAGTTATGCTCACCGCTCAACCAACGTGTGATTTCATTAGGACGTTTGCCGAGGGCTTCTGCAAACTGCTTTTTGTTAAGCCCTCTTTCCTGCATAAGAGCGGCAAGCCTATTTGAAATTGCAAAAGAAAGGCGGGTTTCCTCGCGTTTCTCAACCGGGATTTCGTTAAAAATCTCCTGTAACGATATATTTGCAGTTCTCATACTTCAAAAGTTTTATCGGTCAGTATCTCTTTTTCTGTAATCTCCACGTTACCGGCACGGACTTCCTGTTTAAGCAGACGCTCAAACTTCTGCAAGTCTATGACATAACCTTGAAGCGTATCGTCTTCCTCGTAAGTGCGGCTGTGCTTGACATCACCGTTGCCGAGTATTAGGATTTTATCTGTCAAGCGAAGGCAATATAAACGGAGTTTCGATTTCAGAACGGGGAGAGCGACAACAGAATCACTCATCTTACCCTCTCTGCGGAAGTATCTCTCCAATGCGCCATTAGATAAAATCTGTTCTACAAAACGCATGATAGCCTGAAAATCAGGATTCAATTCAGCGTCTTGTCTGAATTTGGAAACGAATTTTTCAAATTCGCTCTGTTCGTCAGACAAGAATTGTATTGTGTACATGGTGCAGCTTTCGCTACTGTTTACCAAAAGGAGTTCTACTTCGCTCATAATACCTTGCGTTTATAATGACAACGCAAAGTTACGAAAAAAGTTTTACATAAATGTAAATATAACGAGATTATTTTACGATACGCCCGACACGGAGAGGGAGAAGGTATCATGGAACGGGAATTTCTCGGCACCGATGTAGAGGGTATCGAAGGCATCGGTGCCGTCGGTGCGGTGTTCGAGGAGGTCTTCTTCGGACTCGGCGAGTTTTTCGCCGGACTTGTCTTTGCGGAACCCGTTGCGGCCTCGGCTGACACCGGCTGACTGTATGGCGAGAATCAAGTCCTCGTTGTTGGAGCGGTTGAAGAATGGAACGAGGCGTTGCTTACCTGCGAATCCCTGGTTGATGAGCAGGTATTTTTCATCGTGGCGCATGGGGTTGCCGAGGTACACGGCCTCCACGCGCCAACCCCGGCGTTCAAATTCATGGACTACCCACCAACGGTAATCCTGTTCGTTGACGGCATAGTTCGAGCCGAGAGCGGTTGCATCGAAATAGTAGACCACTGTCTTGTTTCGGTGCTCCGCATAGTAACGGCAGAAGTCCTCGACGAGTGCCGGAATCTTACGCTCGAACTTGACGTAGAACGACTTTATAACATTGAGGCGGCGGTCGCGCGGCTGACCGGCGACTATCCAGTTGATGTTGGCGTTGTAGTCCATGCCGATGCAGATGGGTGCGTCCGGGTCAACGTCCTTGTCGGCGCGAGCGTCGAGCGTCGAGAAGTCATAATCATAACCGAGAGTATCGAGGTACTGATTATCGTTGGCATCGTACTTGTGCCCCTCGCGCATCGAGGAATAAAAACCATCCTTTGCAATTCCGATCCTCTGACACAGGATAGAGGTTTGGAAGGTCAAAGGAGTAAGGTCGCGCTTCATCTGCTTTATGTAGTTCTCGCCGAGAAGCTGCAAGTTTTCGATTGAGGAATACTCGCGGTAATAGACCGCGACAGAGCGCATCTTATTGAGGTCGCGGTCAAGGCGGCGCAGGTAGCCTTTCAGGTAATCGGGAACCGTCGCGCCTTTGGCGTTGAGGGCGCGTATGCGCTCCTTCGTCCTCCAAATCTCATAGACTGTGGCCTCAATGGTCTTGATAAGTTCCACGTCCATCTTGTCGCGGTAGTGCAAGAACCAACTGCCCTTTTGGGTTTGCGGCATATCGCTCAATATCATAATTGAGTGATTGAAGGAGTGCTTGCCAAAGTGCGACTTGATGCCACCGTTGGCCGGGAGCGTTTCGTCTTTGAGTTTGGCGTAGTCAATAAACTTCGCTTCATCGACGAGCAGCCATGAGAGCGTGAGCGAGTTCGAGCTGCCGGGCCGGTCCTGTGATATAATCACTGCGACCGAACCGTTGTAGAAAGATATGACGTGTTCATAATCTTTCGGGTCGATGATAGGCTGACGGAACGACTTCGGCGGTTTCCGACCTACAACGTAGTGTATGCCCTCGATGAAACCCCAGCGTTTCCACGCGGCGAGCAAGCCCGGAATGGTGTTAGTCAGTCCGTGCTTGAAGGTGGGAACCACGATGCCGCCAGTCGAGCCGGGCATACGCTGCATATTGCGCAGGACAAACGGAGCAGCTATGCTGTCCGTTTTGCCGGTGCGTCGCCCTGCGACGATAACGGTAGTGTTCGCGCCAATAAGCTGTGTCAAGCGTTGGGGCTTGTTAAAGTAAACTTTCTTCTGTGCCATCGTTAGGATTATTCTTGGGGTCAGGGAAAAGCGAATCAAATTCGAGGTCCACTTCCTCAAATTCGACATCTTCAATGTCGATAGTTTCCTTTCGATATTTCTCAATCATAGCAGAGATTTTCTCGGCTATGTTGGGAATAGGCTCGATGCCGAGGACACGCGGATCATCGGTAGCCATGAAAGGCTGAACGAGAATTTGGTCGAGCGGTATAGCCTGTTCATCTTCGAGGTCGACGCGGTTCAGCTTGCCATAGGCAGTAGCGGCTCGTTCCATAGTCTTGCTGTCCTTACGCTTCTCGGCCATCTTGTATGTGGCGATAAGCATTTCGTTGGTGCGCCAACGGTGGAAGTCGCGGCTCGCGCTTCCGAGCATGGGGAGCAATGACTTGACAACGGCAAGGTCGGAATAAGCCGTTGTGCGGTGTATTCCGTGACGTTGACAGACCTCGGCGACAAACTCGCGGTCGGTGCCGTCGGGATTGGCGATAAACCAGTTATACATTTCGCGCACACGAAGCACCTTATCCACAAGAGCTTGTGGATAGCGTTCGCGCAGTTCGACCTCTTTTGTAAAGAGTTCGGCGCGGCAAACTTCGATAGCGTTAGGATAAGCCATAAACTTCGTTTATTTCATTATTGCCGAAGGTCGGCTTGATAGCTTGCACCGCAGACCGCAGAGCTTCGCCCTGCTCCCTGCGACATGCAAGCGCCGACTTCGGCGATAGCTTCGCTATTCATCGTCCTCCATGTCGAGTAGATTGCGGTGGGCGTTCTCGATGGCGAGCGGCGAGCCTACCTGTGCAAGCATCATTTCCTGGGAATGAAGCTTGACCTTTGAGGCGGCTTTGCCGCGTCGGTAGGCTTTCGACACGTCCGTACTGCGGTCGGCGATGTCTTCGCGAAGCACATCAGCCGGAATGTCGAGTATTACGGCGATGTCGGATATTTTGAGGTAGATTGAGGCGAACTTCTCAATCTGCTGCAAGTCGTTCTCTGAATAAATCATGGAGTGGTGCGCTGTGATTGGTTATTAAATCGTTGATCTGCTCTTGGAGCCGGTCGAAGATTGCCTTATCGGTGGAGATAAAAGCCGACTCGTGGCGGTTGCCACGGGTAAGGTTCTGCGAAGTAATGACGCTGACCGTATCGCCGCGCTCGGATTGCACCAACAAAATCTTGCTGTGGTTGTCTGCAAGATAGGTGCGCTCAATAACTTGTGTGATGAACGCCCATAGTTTGAGCGTCTTGTTGGTAGCCTTGTGGTCGAGAACAAGGTTAATACGAGAGACCTTTTTATCCTTAGTAATGAAGAATAAGCGGCGAAGAAATTCCTCCGATATGGAGAAAGATGTCTGCCATACCTCGGCGATGCCGACTTGGCCCAAAATCCATTCGAGAATGTCGGCTACCTGCACGGCATTTGAAAGGTAAGCCTGAAAAGGCGTCTCTTTCAACGGGCGAAGGATTTGGTCGATGTTGACACTCCTTTTCATTTGGCGGACTTCTTGGTGGATTTCTTAGTTGCACCTGCGGCGGAGCGTTTGACTTTCGCCGATCGCGAGGGAACGGCATCGGGGCTTGGTGCAACATAGTGGTCGTATTCCTCCCAGTTGGCGTGCAGCTTCTTGTCGAGCGATATAAGTTCTTTGAGGAATGGATAACGCTCGGAGTCCGGGCAGGGCGAGTTGTCAAGCGAGAGCGAGCGTAGACGCAGATGCAGCTCGCGCATACGATGGAGAAGCGAATGGTTCTCAACGTACTTCGCCTTGACCTCGTCAGGCAGAGCGTCGTGGTCTTCGCGCTTGCCGAGGCGACGTTCATCTTCCGGCACGGTAGAAGCATCGTCGGTCAGATGATGCTCGTCGGCGATGGTCGCCACCTGCGCGGCCATTTCCTCAACCTGCGCATGGGTCAGGGCTTGAACGCGGAAGTTGTAATACTTTTGAAGCTGATATCCGACGAAGTCATGGCGGCGGTCAATCTGCGCGATTATGTTCTTATACATAATCTGATTGCCCGACAGCTTCAAAAGGTAAAGAGCGCCGACGGAATAGTCGCGCTCGTCTTCGGGCGTTTCAAGCCACCGGCGTATCTGTTCAGTAAATTTGTGGTCCATTATAGCGTAAGCTGTTTGGTTTCCACAAAATTACTTACCCAATCATAGCCGTTAAAAGACAAAAAATGTGTAACTTTGCAAAGTTTCATAATCGCAGCGCTGAAATGAAAAATTTATTGATTGTTTTCCTTGTAATGGTTACTTCGATATTGTGTTATGCAAGTGTCGAAAAATATTATATCGGGAATATTGAAATATCCAAAGAAGAATATTTGGCTCTTGACACTACTTTGTTAAGGGCGAAAGAAATATGGACTGATTGGGATACGACACGCTACATAGTCGAACCTAATATCTATTCCCGTATAGATTCTGTTTCTGTCCCCGGCAGAATATCTATCGTAAGGAAGTCAGAACGAGAAATAGCAGTTATTGATTCGATATTAAACTTGAACAGAACCGAATCAGCAAAATTAAAAGTCGGAGATACTATTCCTGACTTTACATTCTATGACTATATGTTTCAGGAACGCGAGCCGTTTAGTTATAGCAATTTGCTCGAAGGTAACGTTATTTTACTAAATTTTTGGGCTACATGGTGCGGCCCTTGCGTTGAGGAATTAAAGCCCGAACATTTGCCCTCGTTATTAGACGAGTTTAAGGGTAATGATAATTTCGTATTTCTTCCGGTAAGTGTGAATCACTCTAACCAAGAACTGATTGACTTTTTTAATTCTCCGAGAGGAAAAGAGTTAGGTTGGATAGAGTATAAGACTGCATGGGATAAGAACGGTGAGTTTGCATCACTCCTCTCAAGTGGCGGTATTCCACTTACTATTCTAATAGATAAGAATGGAGTAATTCGTCTGAATGAGGCCGGATCCTTTTTGAGCGAAGAACAAAAGGCGCGGTTAAGAAATAAGATTGAAGAATTACTCCGTTAGAGTTTATTATTTATGCCTGTGAAAAACACGAGGTTTTTGCCGAGTGGTTCGAGCAGGTTTTTCATCGAGATCATAGTGGCGCCGGTGGTGACGAAGTCATCGAACACAATTATGTTGTGTTCGGACGGAGGCTGTTTGCCAAAGGTAAAGACGGCACCGACACGATGCTTCGAGTGGCACTCGGCAATATCTTCGTAGAACGGTATGCCGAGAAGCGAGGCGAGCCGTGCGGAAATGAGCGAAGCGAAATTGCGCACCTTGTGGCGACGCTTGGGCGAGGTGACGATGCACCAGTCGCCGGAGGCGAGCGAGTGGCCGAGAATTTGCCGGATAAGGGTATTCATACCCTCGGCAAACTTCTCCACCATATCGGGGTCGGCCTTTATGTCGGTGAGCGTCCGGCCATAAATCGACTTTTTCCAAAGCGATATTATGCCGAAGGTAGGATGACGGTAGGAAATCCGTACCTTGTTCGGGGCGAAGTCGCAGCGAGCCTCGATGCCGGACGCCTCCTTCCACGCCTTGCGCTTCTTCGGAGCGAAAAGGTCGGTCTCGGCCTTTGGCTTGGCGACAAAAGGAACATCGAGGTCGGGGGCTTCAACCGAAGGCACTTCGATGTCTTTCAACATATCGTCCAACGATATAGCCCCCTCCCTGATGTTCCTGTTATCCATAGCGGCGGAGATTAGGCGGCCTTGCCGGAGCAATCGATGTCGCCGTCCTCGGTTTCGAGCGTACCGACATAGAAGGGCGCGGGCACTTCGTCGGTAGCCTCGACGTTGATAGTAGTCGAGGTGGTGCCGGTGGCACCCTGACCGAGGTCCTGGGCGACAGTAGCCTTTGTAATCCACTTGTCGTTGCCGAGCACACGAAAGTTGCCTTTCATATCCTCGACAATGAACACGTTGTCGGTGTTGTTGATGTAGGCTGCGGCAGCGGAGGCTTCCGCGCCCACGCCGGGGTGAACGGCAACGAGCTTGTTAAGCTGCGTCTGCGAAGGGAGTTCTCCCTGCGCCTCCGACGTAAGCTGCGACTTGTCGGGAAGAATGTCGATATACTTCCACTTGGCATCAGCCGCGAGGGTGTAGTCGCCTGTCAGGACAGCCGAGGTAGCGCGACCGAGTTCATCGCGAGGGAGCTGCGGATAGCCGAGGATAAACGACTTGGCGAGGAAGTATATACGACGCTTCACGCCGGGAAGCTCGGGGGTGCCTTGGCACCACCCGAGGGATTTCTGAATAGAGGTACATTTTGTAGCCATAGCGAAGCGATGTTAGACGGTGATTTCGATGGTTTTGAAACGGCGCTTGTCGATGGTCTCGAACTGCACACCGAAAAACATAGTGGCGATGTACGACAGGATAAAGGGAGCATACTCCTTTACCATGACGTTCTCGACATCGCCCATCTGGTCGTAGCCGACGAGCATATTGCTCTTGGTGGTAACGTGCATGAACTTCGACCCTGCCTTGTTGTAGAGGGGGCAGAACTTCAACTTGCCGTTGGAGCCTTCCACGGCACCCTGTCCGTACTGGGTGTTGTAAGGAATGCCGCCGTGGGTGAGCAGGTAGCCTTCGTTGTATTTATCGACGAAGTCCTGCGAGCAGTATAGGTAGAGGTCTTCCTTGCGGAGGCGCGGGTCGAGCGAGAACAGAATCTCCTTGGCGATGTCAACGGCGTTAGCGGCGGTGATCTCGTCAGTGAACTTCATGTAGTTGCCTTCCTCGGCAGCGATGGCACCTGCGGCGATTTCCTTGTCGGTAATCGTGTCGAAGCCGTCGAACAGGTCGGCGGTGGTATCACCGGCGGCGTTGCGCTTACCGTTCCAGACGGCATCGTTCAGGTGCTCGGAGAGGTTCTTGGCGATACGGGCGAGGACGTGGCGAGCCGTGGGCGTAGTCATCTGACCGTCGCCCTTGGTAGCGCCGGTACCGAGAAGCGTGGAGATAGCCGAGTTGGGCTCGAAGTTGGCGACAACGGAGCCAAAATAAGTTTCGAGGTCTCGGAACTCGATGCCGAGGTTGTAGTCCACGGCACGCTGGGGGTTATATGGAGCGAACTGTGCGTCGCCTGTGAGGTTGCCGACGCGCTCCTTGTAGCGGATACCGGGGCGACCAGTCATGTATTGGAGTGTGTCGCCGATACCGATAATGGGGAGCATAAGGAGGTCGGCGCGATATTTGACCGCGGCCTCCTGGTACTCTTTGAGTGAGAATGAGAATTTACCTGCCATAATTATGTGAGGGATAGAGATTATACTTCGTTGTAGAGGGCGCGGGCAGAGTTGAATGTGTCAACAAACTGCTCAACGTCGTTTTTGGGTTCAGTCTCACCGGGCTTGGCGCTTTCGACAACGGCAGTGGTCGAGGCCGCAGGTTTGGCGGCGAGCTTCGCTTGGAGGTCAGCGATGGTTGCATCGCGTTCCTCAATGGTCTTCTTCTGCTCGTTGCAGAGGCGGTCTTTGTCGGCGAGTGCATCTTCGATGCAGTCGAGCTGCGCGGTAGTGATCGCGGCCTTGCCGTCGTTCACTGTAAGCGGATTTTCAGCGAGAATAGCCGACAGGAAAGTGTAGGTCTTAATCATTGCGGTAGTGATGGGATTGGTTGACGGTTTGAAAAAGGAAGTAAGCGCGGCGATGAACTTGGCAAATGTGTTTTCCTTATCGGCTTCGGCGATAGGAATATTCGGAATAGGCATACCGGCATTTGCCATAGCCGAAGCGAGCGCATCGGTCAGCTTGGGGGCCGGCTCGTCGGCAAGGTCGGTGATTTCATCGACAAAGCCCCAGTCGAGGGCTTCCTTGGCGGAGAGCCATCCACCGACTTTCATCAGGGCAAGAAGATCCGCAGTAGGCTTGCGGCACTTCTTGGCATAGATTTGAGCCACATTAAGGTCGAGCTTATCGAGGTCGGCTTTAATCTTCTCGCAGTCGGCAATGAGCGTAGCGAACTGGTCGCTGTTCAGGCTGCCCCACTCGAAGAATGACATCGAGCATTTATGCACGAGGTACATAGCCCCGGCATCAATGGAGATGTGGGCTGCGCCGAGCGAGGCGATTGTTGCAGCCGAGGCGTTCAAGCCGACGAAATGCACATTGACATTGCCGTGGTTCTTGAAGGCAGCGGAGATAGACAAGCCGGTGGCGAGTGAACCGCCGAGGCTGTCGATAAGCACGTTGACCTGCTTGCCGTCGTTCTTGGCAAGTTCCTTGTCAACGGTAGCACGGTCGAAGTCGTACCCCCCGACGTAGCCTTTCAGTGAGATGTTATATGCTGTCTTTGACATAGATACTCAATTTTGCTATGCCAAAATTACCGCTATATAAAAGGAGGCGAAAAGACAAGAAAAGAGCCGCCCAGGAGGGCGACCCTTAAAGGAGGAGAGAGGGAGAAAGGGGGGGTCAGACTACGCGGAACACGTGATTGTTTGCGCCCATTGAGTAGTCGTACATGAACAGCTCGCGTCCGAAGGCTTCGTAGTCGAAGTAGCGCGAGAGGTCGCCCATCG
>ERZ777011.870-NODE-870-length-40657-cov-6.645904_pt1 | contig 40657 bp, 53 predicted proteins | sample MGYA00374964_ERZ777011 | MGnify/ENA primary metagenome ERZ777011 (study PRJEB29310, sample SAMD00008975) | mouse gut metagenome | study: EMG produced TPA metagenomics assembly of the Metagenome analysis of fecal microbiota from mouse which was promoted...
AAATGCCAGGATTATTAGGAAAAAAAATCGGAATGACATCCGTTTTCAGTGCCGAGGGAAAGAATCTTCCATGCACTGTTATCGAAGTGGGTCCTTGTGTAGTTACACAGATTAAGACTTTGGAAAAAGATGGTTATGAAGCTGTTCAGTTGGGTTTCGAAGACAAAAAAGAGAAACACACGACACAGCCTGAAATGGGCCATTTCAAGAAGGCAGGTGTAACTCCCAAGAGATACTTGGCCGAGTTCAAGAATTTTGAAACCGAATATAAGCTCGGTGATGTGATCACTGTAGATTATTTGGAAGATGCAGGTTTCGTCGATGTGGTAGGTACATCAAAAGGTAAAGGTTTCCAGGGTGTAGTAAAACGTCATGGTTTCGGTGGTGTCGGTCAGACTACTCACGGTCAGCATAACCGTTTGCGTGCTCCCGGTGGTATCGGTGCCTGTTCTTACCCTGCAAAGGTATTCAAAGGTATGCGTATGGCCGGCCAAATGGGTAATGAACGTGTAACAGTTCAGAACCTGCAAGTGATCAAGGTGATGCCGGAACACAATCTTTTATTGGTTAAAGGATCGGTTCCAGGAGCAAAAGGTTCAATCTTATTAATTGAAAAGTAATGGAACTGAGCGTATTAAATATTAAAGGTGAAGATACCGGAAGAAAGGTAACATTGAACGATGCTATCTTTGGCATTGAGCCCAATGATCATGCTATTTACTTGGATGTAAAACAGTATTTGGCTAATCAGCGTCAGGGAACTCACAAATCAAAAGAAAGAAGTGAAGTTTCTGGTAGTACTCGTAAATTGATCCGCCAGAAGGGTGGTGGTGGAGCTCGTCGTGGCGACATCAACTCTCCGGTATTGGTTGGTGGTGGCCGTGTATTTGGTCCGAGACCGAGAGATTATGAGTTCAAATTGAACAAGAAAGTAAAGAGTCTGGCTCGTAAATCAGCCTTGACTTACAAAGCAAAGAATAACGCAATCGTAGTTGTAGAAGATTTCACTTTGGAAGCTCCTAAGACTAAAGAATTCGTAACAATTGCTAAGAATCTGAAAGTGGCTGACGGAAAGTTACTTTTGGTTTTATCAGAGAAAAATAATTTCGTATATTTGTCGGCCAGAAATTTGGAAAAGGCAAATGTTGTAATAGCTTCTGAACTAAATACATACGGAGTATTGAACGCTTCGAATTTGGTGTTGACCGAAAGTTCTGTAGCTGTTATTGAAAAACTGTTTAACGCATAAGGAGTAGAAAAATGGGAATTATTATTAAACCTATAGTAACTGAGAAGCAAACAGCGATTACGGAAAAAATGGATAATCGCTATGGTTTTCGTGTTTCTCCTGATGCCAACAAGTTAGAGATTAGAAAAGCCATTGAAGACATGTACAATGTAACAGTAGTTGATGTTAATACCATCAACTACTCGGGCAAGAAGAAAAGCCGCTATACCAAATCTGGTATTATCAATGGCAAGCAATCTGCTTTTAAAAAGGCTATCGTAACGTTGAAAGAAGGAGAAACAATTGATTTCTTTAGTAATATCTAAAAAAAGAAATGGGAATACGTAAATTAAAGCCCACAACACCGGGGCAGAGACACAAAGTTATTGGTGCATTTGATAAAATCACTGCAAGTACACCAGAAAAGTCTCTTGTAGTAGGTAAGAAGAGTACAGGTGGTCGTAACAACACAGGTAAGATGACAATGCGTTATCTTGGTGGCGGTCACAAGCAGAAGTACAGATTTATCGATTTCAAGAGAAACAAAGATGGCATTCCTGCAACAGTCAAGTCTATCGAGTATGATCCTAACCGTACATCTCGTATCGCACTGTTGTATTACGCAGACGGAGCAAAGAGCTATATCATCGCTCCGAACGGATTGGAAGTTGGCCAGACAGTGGTTTCAGGTAGCGAAGTCGCTCCTGAGGTAGGTAATACTTTGCCTATGGCAAATATTCCCGTTGGTACTATTATTCACAATATTGAGCTTCGTCCGGGACAGGGTGCCAAGTTAGTGCGTTCTGCCGGTGCTTTTGCTCAGTTGACTTCGAAAGAAGGCGATTATGCGATTATTAAGATGCCTTCTGGCGAAACCAGAAAGATTCTTGCTGCTTGTAAGGCTACAGTTGGTAGTGTAGGTAATTCAGACCATGGTCTTGAAAAATCAGGTAAAGCCGGTCGTTCTAGATGGTTAGGTCGTCGTCCTCACAACCGTGGTGTTGTAATGAACCCGGTTGATCACCCGATGGGTGGTGGTGAAGGTCGTGCTTCCGGAGGTCATCCTAGATCTCGCAATGGCTTGTATGCTAAGGGCTTGAAGACAAGAGCTCCGAAGAAGCATTCTTCAAAATATATTATTGAAAGAAGAAAGAAATAATCTGATTAATTAAGTAAACTATGAGTCGTTCGCTAAAAAAAGGCCCGTATATTAATGTAAAGCTTGAAAAGAAAGTCTTGGCAATGAATGAGTCAGGAAAGAAGGCTGTCGTTAAGACATGGGCAAGAGCTTCAATGATTTCGCCTGACTTTGTAGGCCATACTATTGCAGTTCACAATGGAAATAAATTTATTCCTGTTTTTGTAACCGAGAACATGGTAGGTCATAAACTGGGAGAGTTTTCTCCTACTCGTACGTTCCGTGGTCACGCCGGTAATAAGAAAAAGTAATCGGTAGTAACAGGAATTCAGGAATCTGAAAATAAAAAGAATCAATAAAATGGGTGCTAGAAAAAGAATATCAGCTGAAGCAAGAAAAGAAGCTCAGAAGACCATGTATTTCGCAAAATTGCGGAACGTGCCGACTTCTCCCCGCAAGATGCGTCTGGTTGTAGACATGATCCGCGGAATGGAAGTATTCCGTGCACTTGGTGTTTTGAAGTTTTCTAACAAGGAAGCTGCAGCAAGAGTAGAAAAATTGCTTCGTTCAGCTATTGCCAATTGGGAACAGAAGAATGAACGTAAAGCAGAAGCTGGAGAGTTGTGCGTATCTTCAATCAGTGTAGATTGTGCTACAACATTGAAGAGAATGCGTCCGGCTCCTCAGGGAAGAGGATACAGAATTCGTAAACGTTCGAACCATGTAACTCTGTTTGTTGATACACTTAGTAAAAACGATAGTCAAAATTAATTTGTAGATGGGACAAAAAGTTAATCCGGTTAGTAATCGTTTGGGAATCATCCGTGGTTGGGATTCCAATTGGTATGGCGGCAAAAAATACGGAGACACTTTGCTGGAAGATAGCAAAATCCGTAAATATTTGAATGCTCGTCTTGCTAAGGCTAGTGTATCTCGCGTCGTTATTGAACGTACGCTGAAGTTGATTACAATCACAGTTTGCACATCACGTCCGGGTATCATCATCGGTAAAGGTGGTCAGGAAGTTGATAAATTGAAAGAAGAGTTGAAGAAAATTACCGACAAAGAAGTTCAGATCAACATCTTTGAGGTAAAAAGACCCGAATTGGACGCTGTTATCGTTGCAAACAATATTGCTCGTCAGCTTGAAGGAAAAATTGCTTACCGTCGTGCTATCAAGATGGCTATCGCCTCTACCATGAGAATGGGAGCCGAAGGTATTAAAGTGCAAGTCTCTGGTCGTTTGAACGGTGCTGAAATGGCTCGTTCGGAAATGTATAAAGAAGGAAGAACTCCGTTGCACACATTCAGAGCAGATATTGATTATGCTTTGGCTGAAGCGTTGACGAAGGTTGGTTTGATCGGCGTTAAGGTTTGGATCTGCCGTGGTGAAGTATATGGTAAGAGAGATCTTGCTCCTTCATTCGCAGCATCAAAGGATTCAGGTCGCAGAAATGAAAATGCCGGCGGCAGCAGAGAAAAGAACTTCAAGAGAAAGAAAGCTAATCGTTAAACGTTAGAATTTAAGAAGAGATGTTACAACCAAAGAAAACCAAGTTCAGAAGACAGCAGAAAGGTCGCATGAAGGGCGAAGCTCAGCGTGGCAACCAGCTGGCATTCGGTTCGTTTGGTATAAAATCGTTAGAAAATAAATGGATTACCGGTCGTCAGATCGAAGCTGCTCGTATCGCGGTAACTCGTTATATGCAACGTCAGGGTCAGGTTTGGGTTCGTATTTTCCCGGACAAGCCAATCACAAAGAAGCCTGCTGAAGTGCGTATGGGTAAAGGTAAAGGTAATCCCGAAGGGTTTGTTGCGCCTGTTACTCCAGGTCGTATGATTTTCGAAATCGAAGGGGTTCCTTTTGATATTGCTAAAGAAGCTTTGCGTTTGGCTGCACAGAAGCTTCCGGTAACAACAAAGTTTGTTGTGAGACGTGATTATGATATGGCTAATCAAAATGCGTAATTTGTTATGAAGATTGCAGAAATTAGAGAATTAAGCACGAAGGAGTTAGTAGAAAGAATTGATGCTGAAGTGGCTGCTTACGATCAGAAAGTAATCAACCACAGCATTTCTCCGAGTGAAAACCCTGCTCAGATTAAACAACAACGCAGGATGATTGCGCGCATGAAAACAGAATTGCGCCAGAGAGAACTTAACAACAAATAATTGAGCCTGATGGAAACTAGAAATTTAAGAAAAGAAAGAACGGGCGTGGTTACCAGCAACAAGATGGACAAGAGCATCACGGTTGCTATTAAATGGAAGGAAAAGCACCCCATTTATGGAAAGTTCGTCAATAAGACGAAGAAATATCATGCTCATGACGAAAAGAATGAATGCGGTATCGGCGATACTGTAAAGATTATGGAAACTCGTCCTTTGAGCAAAACAAAAAGATGGAGATTAGTTCAAATAATCGAAAGGGCTAAGTAACATGATACAACAAGAATCAAGACTAGTAGTAGCAGATAACAGTGGTGCAAAAGAAGCGTTGTGTATTCGTGTTTTGGGCGGTACAAGAAAACGTTACGCCACTGTCGGGGATGTAATCGTAGTAGCAATCAAGAGCGTAATCCCGTCAAGTGATGTGAAGAAGGGTGCTGTTTCTAAGGCTATCATTGTTCGCACTAAAAAAGAGATTCGCCGCCCGGATGGTTCATACATCCGTTTCGATGATAACGCTTGCGTATTGTTGAATGCCGGTGGTGATATTCGTGGAAGCCGTATCTTTGGTCCGGTTGCCAGAGAACTTCGTGCAACAAACATGAAAATTGTTTCACTTGCACCTGAAGTGCTTTAATTTTGTAAAACTTAAAGTAATGAGCAAATTACATATCAAAAAAGGCGATATAGTTTTTGTTAATGCCGGCGAAGACAAAGGTAAGACAGGTCGTGTTTTGGAAGTACTCGTAAAAAACAACCGTGCCATTGTAGAAGGTATTAACATGGTATCAAAGCATACCAAGCCTAATGCAAAGAATCCTCAAGGAGGTATTGAAAAGAAAGAAGCTCCTGTTCATATTTCTAACCTGAACGTTGTTGACCCGAAATCAGGAAAGCCGACACGTATCGGTCGTAAGTTGGACGAAAATGGTGCTTTAGTGCGTTATTCTAAAAAATCAGGGGAGGAAATTAAGTAATGAGCAATACTGCCAGTCTTAAGAAAGAATATCAGGACAGAATTGTTCCTGCTTTGACGAAAGAGTTCGGTTATAAAACCGTAATGCAGGTTCCCGTGCTGAAGAAGATTGTTATCAATCAAGGTTTGGGTATGGCTGCTGCTGATAAGAAGATTATCGATATCGCTATCAGCGAATTGTCTGCAATCACCGGCCAGAAGGCTGTTGCGACGGTTTCAAAGAAGGATATCTCAAACTTCAAGTTGCGTAAGAAAATGCCGATCGGTGTAATGGTGACATTGCGTCGTGAACAGATGTACGAATTCTTGGAAAGACTCGTTCGCGTTGCCCTTCCTCGTATCCGTGACTTCAAGGGAATCGAAAGCAAATTGGACGGAAGAGGTAATTATACCCTCGGAATTCAGGAACAAATCATTTTCCCTGAAATAAATATCGATAATATTACCAAAATATTGGGAATGAATATTACCTTTGTGACCTCTGCGAAAACAGACGAAGAAGGGTATGCTCTCTTGAGAGAATTTGGGTTGCCTTTTAAAAATGCAAAAAAAGACTAAGTAGTTATGGCAAAGGAATCAATGAAAGCCCGTGAGGTGAAAAGAGCAAAGCTCGTAGCTAAATATGCTGCTAAAAGAGCAGAATTGAAAGCAGCAGGTGACTATGAAGCTTTACAGGCTTTACCTAAAAATGCTTCTCCTGTACGTTTGCACAATCGTTGCAAAATTACAGGCCGTCCGAAAGGCTATGTACGCCAGTTCGGTATTTCTCGTATTCAACTGCGTGAAATGGCATCTCATGGTTTAATCCCGGGTGTAAAGAAAGCAAGTTGGTAAGAGTTTTTTAATTTAAATATTGTCCGGGTGTCCGGATCAATTTAATTCATTTATATATGACAGATCCTATTGCAGATTATTTGACAAGATTGCGTAACGCGATCAAAGCGAAGCACAGAGTTGTTGAAGTGCCGGCGTCAAATTTAAAGAAAGAGATCACTAAGATCCTTTTCGACAAGGGCTACATTCTTAATTTTAAGTTTGTAGAAGATGGTCCTCAGGGTACAATTAAGATTGCCTTGAAGTATGACCTGGTAAACAAAGTAAATGCAATCAAGAAACTTGAGAGAGTTTCTACCCCTGGTTTGCGTAAGTACACTGGTTACAAGGAAATGCCGAGAGTATTGAATGGTTTAGGTATTGCCGTTCTTTCTACTTCTAAAGGTGTGATGACAGACAAAGAAGCCCGTGATCTGAAGATCGGTGGTGAAGTATTATGTTATGTTTATTAATTAGGAGGAAAGAAGAATGTCAAGAATAGGAAAATTACCAATTCATGTACCGGCCGGTGTTACGGTTACCATTAAGGATAATGTAGTGACTGTAAAAGGTCCCAAAGGCGAAATGACTCAGGCCGTGAATCCTGATATTAATGTGACTTTGGAAGATGGAATCATTCATCTGACACGTCCGACAGACGAAAAGAACCATCGTGCGCTGCACGGTTTGTATCGTTCGCTGATCAACAACATGGTGATCGGTTGTTCTGAAGGATACAAGAAAGAACTGGAACTTGTCGGTGTCGGTTACCGTGTGACAAATACAGGTCAGCTGTTGGATCTTTCTTTGGGTTATACTCACAACATCTACATGCAGTTGCCTAAGGAAGTGAAAGTTGAAACAAAGGCAGAGAGAAATAAAAATCCTCTTATTATCCTTGAATCGGCTGATAAACAATTACTGGGACAGATTTGTGCTAAGATTCGTTCATTCAGAATGCCGGAACCGTACAAAGGTAAGGGTATCAAGTTCGTGGGTGAAGAAATTCGCAGAAAGTCTGGTAAATCAGCAGGTAAGTAATCTACGTAAACTGAAATTATCATGACAACGAAGGAAGAAAGAAGATTAAAGATAAAAGCAGGTGTACGCGGTAAGATCTCAGGAACCCCTGAACGTCCGCGCCTGACTGTGTTTAGAAGCAATAAGCAGATCTATGCACAGGTAATTGATGATACTACAGGTAAGACTCTGGCTGCGGCATCCTCTTTGAAGATGGATGTGAAGGCTCCGAAAAAGGAGATCGCTGCCAAGGTTGGAGAACAGATTGCCAAAGTTGCCCAGGAAGCTGGCGTACAGGCTGTCGTTTTCGACCGTAACGGTTACCTGTATCACGGGAGAATTAAAGAATTAGCTGATGCTGCACGTAACGGCGGCCTTAAATTTTAATGAAGATGGCAGGAGTTAATAATAGAGTTAAGTCGACCAACGACATAGAGTTGAAGGACCGTTTGGTTGCAATCAACCGCGTAACTAAAGTAACCAAGGGTGGACGTACATTCAGTTTTGCCGCTATTGTCGTAGTAGGAAACGAAGACGGCATCGTTGGTTGGGGCTTGGGTAAAGCCGGTGAAGTAACGACAGCTATCGCAAAAGGTGTTGAAGCTGCAAAGAAAAACCTGATCAAGGTTCCTGTTCACAAAGGTACTATTCCTCACGAACAGTTGGCCAAGTTCGGTGGCGCCCAGGTGCTGATCAAGCCGGCTTCTCACGGTACCGGTGTCAAAGCCGGTGGTGCTATGCGTGCTGTTTTGGAAAGTGTAGGTATCACAGACGTTTTGGCTAAATCAAAAGGTTCTTCTAACCCTCACAACTTGGTGAAGGCAACTATTGCCGCCTTGAGTGAGTTGAGAAGCCCGCTGATGGTTGCTCAGAACAGAGGTGTTGCAGTAGAAAAAGTATTCAGAGGTTAATTAGGGAGGATAATAAGTTATGGCAACTATCAAAGTTAAGCAGACAAAAAGTAGAATTAAATGCCCGAAAGACCAAAAGAGAACTCTTGATGCACTGGGTCTGAAGAAAATGAACCAAGTAGTGGAACACGAAGCTACTCCGGCTATTCTGGGTATGGTTGAGAAAGTGAAACATTTGGTTTCAGTAGTAAAGTAATAACGGTTGAAAAATAAATTATACGATATGAATTTATCAAATTTAAAACCTGCTGAAGGATCTACCAAGACCAGAAAAAGAATCGGCCGTGGTCCGGGTTCGGGATTAGGAGGAACTTCAACAAGAGGTCATAAAGGTGCGAAATCAAGATCCGGTTACAAGCAGAAAATCGGTTTCGAAGGTGGTCAGATGCCTATACAGAGACGCTTACCTAAATTTGGTTTCAAGAATATTAACCGCGTTGAATATAAAGCTATCAATCTTTCTACATTACAGGGCATGGCTGAAGCTCAGCAGCTCTCTAAGATTGGTATCAACGAACTGATCGAAGCAGGTTTTATTTCCTCTTCCCAGTTGGTTAAGATTCTTGGCAACGGCAACTTGACAGCTAAACTTGAAGTGGAAGCTCACGCTTTCTCCAAGAGTGCTGAAGCTGCTATCCAGGCTGTAGGTGGAACTGTTGTTAAACTCTAAGTTATGAGAGCAGTTGAAACAATAAAAAATATCTGGAAGATTGAGGATCTGAGAAATCGGATCCTCACCACTCTTTTATTGGTGGCTATATACCGTTTCGGTACATACGTCGTTCTTCCGGGTATTGATCCTAAAGCGTTGACCGCTTTGCAGGAACAGACAAGAGGCGGATTGCTGGCGTTGTTGGATATGTTCTCTGGTGGTGCTTTCTCTAATGCTTCTATTTTCGCATTAGGGATTATGCCGTATATCTCCGCTTCCATCGTGATGCAGTTGATGGCAATTGCGGTTCCTTCTTTCCAGAAATTGCAGAGAGAAGGTGAGAGTGGTCGTCGTAAGATCAACCAGTGGACTCGTTATCTGACGGTAGCTATCCTTCTGTTCCAGGGTCCTACTTATCTTGTTAACTTAAGTGTACAACTGAAAGCCGCCGGGGCAGCTCTGCCTGCAGGTATATGGTTTACGATTTCTTCTACAGTTATTTTAGCTGCTGGAAGTATGTTTATCTTATGGCTTGGTGAAAGAATTACAGATAAAGGTGTTGGAAATGGTATCTCATTTATCATTTTGGTTGGTATTATAGCCCGTCTGCCGCATTCGTTGTTCCAGGAATTTGTTTCCCGCACGAGCGAAAAAACCGGTGGTCTGGTTATGTTCTTGTTTGAAATGTTGTTCCTTCTGCTGGTCATCGCAGGCGCGATCCTGCTGGTGCAAGGTACTCGCAAAGTGCCCGTACAGTATGCAAAACGGATCATCGGAAATAAACAATACGGTGGCGCACGCCAGTACATCCCTCTTAAGGTGAATGCAGCGAACGTGATGCCAATCATCTTTGCCCAGGCAATCATGTTTATTCCCATTTCAATTGTTGGTTTCTCAAGCACAGGCGAACAGTCTGGTTTCGTAGCTGCGTTTATGGACAATACCGGATTTTGGTACAACTTCGTATTTGCTGTACTGATTATCTTGTTTACATACTTCTATACAGCTATCACGATCAATCCTACGCAGATGTCGGATGATCTGAAGAGAAACAACGGGTTCATCCCGGGTGTCAAGCCGGGGAAGAATACCAAGGATTATCTGGATACCATCATGGACCGTATTACTTTGCCGGGAGCATTCTTCCTCGCATTGGTGGCTATCATGCCCGCTTTTGCCCGGATCGCCGGTGTAAGTATGGAGTTCTCGCAATTCTTTGGCGGAACATCTTTGTTGATCCTGGTTGGTGTGGTGTTGGATACACTGCAGCAAGTAGAAAGTCATTTGTTGATGCGTCATTATGACGGTTTGTTGAAGTCAGGAAGAATTAAAGGTCGCGCAGGCGCAGCTGGCGCTTATTAATTAGAATGATCTATTTAAAAACAGATGAAGAAATAGAGTTGATGCATGCGGCGAATCAACTGGTGGGCAAGACGCTTGGCGAATTGGCCAAACATATCGCCCCCGGTGTCAATACGCTTCAGCTCGATAAGATTGCCGAGGAATTCATTAGAGATAATGGTGCGGTTCCGGCATTTTTGGGATACGGAGGTTTCCCAAATTCGATATGTGCATCCGTGAATGAACAGGTTGTGCATGGTATCCCCTCTTCGAAGACAATACTGAAAGAGGGAGATGTCATATCTGTCGACTGCGGTACGGTTTTGAACGGTTTTGTCGGTGACTCGGCTTATACGTTTTGTGTGGGCGAAGTCGATCCCAAGGTGAAAGCCTTGTTGAAGGCGACAAAAGAATCGCTTTACCTCGGAATCCAGCATGCCATCGAAGGCAAACGCCTCGGCGACATCAGCCATGCCGTGCAGTCCTATTGTGAGTCGAAAGGTTACTCTGTCGTCAGGGAGCTGGTCGGCCACGGTATCGGGCGTAAGATGCACGAAGAACCGGAAGTCCCCAATTACGGGCGCCCCGGTTGCGGTCCTTTGTTGCGCAGCGGCATGTGCATCTGCATAGAGCCGATGATCAATATGGGAAGCAAGAATGTCGTTTTTGAGAAAGACGGCTGGACGGTCCGTACGAAAGACAGAAAGTGTTCGGCTCATTTCGAGCATTGTATCGCGATCCGTCCCGAAGGTCCCCGGATCTTGTCTTCATTCGAGTTTTTAGAAGAAGTTTTAGGAAATAACGCAATTTAATTTGATTTAATTTTATATGGCTAAACAGTCAGCAATTGAACAAGATGGAGTTATAGTAGAGGCATTGTCGAACGCAATGTTTCGTGTAGAATTAGAGAACGGACATGAAATCACTGCTCATATCTCGGGGAAGATGCGGATGCACTACATCAAGATCCTTCCCGGTGATAAAGTAAGAGTTGAGATGTCTCCGTATGATCTATCGAAAGGTAGAATTGCTTTTAGATATAAATAAAAAAAACAACAAGATATGAAAGTAAGAGCATCTTTGAAGAAGCGTACTCCCGAATGCAAAATCGTTAGAAGAAAGGGACGCTTATACGTAATTAACAAGAAAAATCCTAAGTATAAACAACGTCAAGGATAATTTATTATTTTTGCAAAATAATTTAAGAAAGTAATATGGCTATAAGAATAGTTGGTGTAGACTTGCCACAAAATAAAAGAGGAGAAATTGCCTTGACCTATATTTACGGTATCGGTCGTAGCGCTTCAAAATCCATTTTAGACAAAGCAGGGATCGATCGTGATATCAAAGTGAAAGACTGGACAGACGATCAGGCTGCAAAAGTACGTGAAGTCATTGGCGCTGAATACAAGGTGGAAGGTGACCTTCGTTCGGAAGTTCAGTTGAACATCAAGCGTCTGATGGATATCGGATGTTACAGAGGTGTCCGCCACCGTATCGGTCTGCCTTTGAGAGGCCAGAGCACGAAGAACAACGCTCGTACTCGTAAGGGTAAGAAGAAAACTGTTGCAAATAAGAAAAAAGCTACTAAATAATAAGAATTGATATGGCAAAGAAAACAGTCGCAGCAAAGAAGAGAAACGTAAAAGTTGACGCTTACGGTCAAGCTCATATTCATTCTTCTTTTAACAACATCATTGTATCTCTTGCTAATAGCGAAGGTCAGGTAATCAGCTGGTCTTCTGCCGGTAAGATGGGATTCAGAAGTTCTAAAAAGAACACTCCGTATGCAGCCCAGATGGCAGCTCAGGATTGTGCGAAAGTAGCTTACGATCTTGGTTTGAGAAAAGTAAAAGTATTCGTAAAGGGACCGGGTAACGGACGTGAGTCTGCTATCAGAACCATCCACGGTGCAGGCATCGAGGTAACGGAAATCGTTGACGTTACTCCGCTTCCCCACAATGGTTGTCGTCCTCCGAAAAAGAGAAGAGTATAATTAACTATAGTTTCTTGAACATTGAATCCGGAATTGTGAATAGATTACACAAAGACCTTATCCTCTCTGTAGTCGCGGCTGCACGGTTCCTGATTCAGACAGAACATTAAAACAACAAAAAAATGGCAAGATATACTGGACCTAAAACAAGAATTGCCCGTAAGTTTGGTGAGGCAATATTCGGACCGGATAAAGTTCTTTCAAAAAAGAACTATCCTCCCGGACAGCACGGAAATGCCCGCAAGAGAAAAACTTCCGAGTATGGAATCCAGCTTCGTGAGAAGCAGAAAGCTAAATACACTTACGGTGTATTGGAAAAACAGTTTAGAAACCTGTTTGATAAGGCATCACGTTCAAAAGGTATTACCGGTGAAGTGCTGTTGCAGTTACTGGAAGGCCGTCTGGACAACGTAGTATTCCGTTTGGGTATCGCCCCGACGCGTGCTGCTGCCCGTCAGTTGGTTTCTCATCGTCACATTACAGTAGACGGCAAGGTAGTAAACATTCCTTCTTACTCTGTAAAAGCCGGTCAGGTTATTGGTGTTAGAGAAAAATCCAAATCTCTTGAAGTGATTGCCGACGCACTGTCAGGATTCAACCACAGCAAGTACCCTTGGATCGAATGGGATCAGTCTTCTTTAAGCGGAAAATTACTGCATCTGCCGGAAAGAGCTGACATTCCTGAAAACATTAAAGAGCAGTTGATCGTAGAATTGTATTCTAAATAATAATTGATTTCCATGGCGATATTAGCATTTCAAAAACCCGATAAAGTATTAATGTTGGAAGCGGACAATTTCTTCGGAAAGTTTGAATTTCGTCCGTTGGAACCCGGCTATGGTATTACTATAGGTAATGCTCTGCGCCGTATTCTCCTGTCGTCACTTGAAGGTTTTGCTATCACATCCATTAAGATCGAAGGGGTTGACCATGAATTTGGCACGATCCCCGGTGTCATCGAGGATGTGACAAACATTATCTTGAATCTGAAACAAGTACGATTCAAGCATATTGTAGACGACATAGAGAATGAAAAAGTAAGTATTACTGTTTCGGGTTCGGAAGTGTTCAAAGCCGGTGATATAGGTAAACAACTGACCGGATTCGAAGTATTGAATCCCGAGTTGGTTATTTGTCGTTTGGATCCGAACGCAGGTTTCCAGATCGAACTGACGATTAACAAAGGCCGCGGGTATGTGCCCGCCGATGAAAACAGAGACCCGAATGCAGACATGCACGTGATTGCAATCGACTCTATTTACACGCCTATTCGCAACGTCAAGTACTCGATCGAGAACTTCCGTGTTGAGCAAAAGACGGACTACGAAAAGTTGGTTCTTGAAATAGCCACTGATGGTTCTATTCATCCGAAGGAAGCGTTAAAAGAAGCAGCTAAGATTCTGATTCACCATTTCATGTTGTTCTCAGATGAAAAGATTGCTGTCGAGACAGTTGATACTGACGGTAATGAGGAATTCGATGAAGAAGTGCTTCACATGCGTCAGTTGCTCAAGAGCAAGCTCTCGGATATGGATCTTTCCGTTCGTGCATTGAATTGCTTGAAGGCCGCAGATGTTGAAACATTAGGTGAACTGGTTAAATTCAACAAGAATGACCTGTTGAAATTCCGTAACTTCGGTAAGAAGTCACTTACAGAACTTGATGAACTGCTTGAGAGTCTGAACCTTTCATTCGGTATGGATATCACTAAATATAAATTAGATAAAGAGTAAGTATAGCGATGAGACACAATAAAAAAATAAATCATTTAGGTCGTACAAATACTCACCGTAACGCGATGCTTTCAAACATGGCATGTTCTCTTATCAAGCATAAGAGAATCTTCACCACTGTGGCAAAAGCCAAAGCGCTCCGCAAATTTGTAGAACCGCTTATCACTAAGTCTAAAGAGGATACAACTCACTCAAGACGTGTGGTATTCAGCAATTTGCAAGACAAATATGCTGTAACAGAATTGTTCAAGGAAGTATCTCAGAAGATCGGTGACCGTCCGGGTGGTTACACTCGCATCCTGAAGACTGGTAACCGTCTGGGTGACAACGCAGCCATGTGCTTCATTGAACTGGTTGATTACAACGAAAACATGTTGAAGGCAGCTACAGCCAAGAAAGCAACCAAGACAAGACGTTCTCGTAAAAAGTCTACAGTTGCTGCTGAAACGGAAGCTCCTGTTGCAGAAGCACCGGTTGCTGAAGAAAATGCAGCCGAATAATTCCGGCTTGTTCGACAAACAAATAAAAAAGCCCGTCTGCCTTTTGCAGACGGGTTTTTTTGCGTTTTACCAGAGCCTGATCCTAACAGACAGTTTCAAATAGAGGTTCATCCCTTTCCTGAAGATCAGGGTCAGGATAAGTTTGAGTGTTGACGGGAGGTTTTTCATCCGGTGCGGGTTTAAAGTGGAACAAGAAATTCAACAAAGCCAGGATAAATTCAAGAATTTTTCTGATTTTCTGCATGATAAGAACTTTTTAAAGGTGGTATGTTTATCTTTCTTTCGTGAAAGGGGCAACCAGAGCCATCACCGCCTGTATCGTCTGTGCGACCTGGATGATGCTGCTCCGGTAGGACTCCCGGTTGTCGCCGTTCAGCTCGCTGATGTAAGGACTGTAGGCGATCTCCTTTGCATAAGCCTGCGGGTCGTTGCTCACCTGCCAGGCGGAGCGGTAGTTGTTCCGTATCAGGCGGGCGAAATCGAGAAAGGAATTCTCGCGCGTGTCGTAGCGGCGGAAATCCAGCGAATAGGAGCGGCCTTTTACGGTCGTTTTCCCGCCGTGCCAATAAGCGTTGCTGCACCCGTATGCACTCATTCCGAAATAGTTACGCGACTCCCGTGCCAGGTTGCTCGTGCCCCAGCCGCTTTCAAGCGCCGCCTGTGCCAGGATGGCCAACGGGTTCATGTTGAAAGCCGCCCCTGCCGACAAAGCCGCCGGCAGGCACTCTTTTACGAAGCTGATTTGTGCTGGTTTCATAATTCTCCCGGTCTTTCTTCTTCACCACCTGCGTCGGGCTTATCTGTCTCTTGCCCAATGCGTTCGATACTCACTTTGGCGATCATTTCACGCAGTTTAACTCCCGGAGAGAAGATTATTCGCGGCTTCCTGATCAATGATACGTGAAAATCGTCCGCATTTACCACTCCGGAGCTTCCGAGCGAGATCCGGAAGTTGCCCAATGCGCCCAACTGGACCACTTCGCCACGCAACAATGCCTCCTGCATGCAGCGGATCACTCCCAACAAGACGAGAGCCACGTCGCCGTCGCTGGCCGTCGAACGGTCTGCCACCACATCGCAGATCGTGTCGAAATCCATCATGCCGGTGACATTGGCCGAGGCATAATACCGTTTGGCATCGGCCGCCGCATCTTTGCTTAGGTCTTTCTTCAAAACAAGTTTGTACTTTACTGACATACGATTAATAGATTAAGGGTTAGTGAATTATTACATGACAAAGATACGACACCCCGCCTCCTCGGGGGAAGGCTATGTACGGTTTCCGGAAGTTTTGGCAGCTTTTTCTTGTTTTTTTTTGAAATAATTACCGGATTTCTTGCGTAGTATTAAAAAATGCCGTATATTTAGAGAATATTACAGCGATTAACCTAAGAATATTATGGAAAATAAAAAAAAAGAGATTGAGTTGGCAAGGGGCGCTATGGGAGTTACCGAGTTCGCACTCCTCTATTTTCCGGACTGTACCCCCGAGATCGCCTATAAAAGGATGTGGGTATGGATACGGACTTCACGTGGCCTGAAGGAAAAACTCTTGGCCGCGGGATGGGTGAAATTCCAGAAACTCTATACGCCCAAGCAGGTCGCCTGCCTGGTCGAGCACTTGGGGGAACCTTGAAAAGAATACACAACCGAAAGAGCCGCACGAAACGTTTCGGCGGGAAATGTAGCCTTTCATTTAATACACAACAGTATGACAATACGAAATGAGGTCGAAGGCACTTACTTCGACTCAGCGTTCCGGACCGGGAGCGCCCGTTTGATGACCTTGGATCAGTACATCAGCAAGGTGAAGAGTGACGAGTATGCAAGACAGATCGCCTATTTGCACGGGCTTATCCAAGCCGGCAAGACGGACGAAGCCGGTGCTTACAAGAAAAAACTGCCCCTCTATGTCGCCGGCGGCGTGATGGAGGGAGGCCGCAAGCTTGAGCACTTGGTGCGCTACAGCGGTTGCATCGTGATCGATATAGACGACTCGCCTGTGCCCGTTTCCGAACTGCTCCTGCGGGCGGCCGCACTCCCGTATGTGAAAGCCGGCCACGGCAGCCCTTCCGGGACAGGGGCCAAGTTTTTCGTGCTGGTCGACAGCGATCTGAAGGACCATGATTCGGCCTTTGGGGTCGTCAGCCGCCATATCGAGGCGGACCTTCCGGGTGTGAAGGTGGACATCAGCGGGAAAGACCCGAACCGGGGCTGTTTCGTCAGCCATGACCCGGATGCTTTTTATAAGGAAGAATCGGAAGTGGTCGGGATTCCCGTTGCCGCACCGGAGCTTCAGGCCGCTTGCGGGTATCCCTCCGGCGGCGTGTATGCCGGCACGCGGCTCTCGAATTACATTGACAAATACGAACAAAACAATGCGTTTGTCCCCGGAAACCGTCATTCCTATCTTGTGAAGCTGTCCTCGGTCTTGAACAATGCCGGTTTCCCTTCTTACGATGTCGTCGGCGAGTGCGTCCGCCGCTACGTCGCAGCCGACTTCCCGGCAACCGAGGTCGAGACGACGGTAAACGACATCTACCGGCGCTACAGCGCTTCGCACGGGAGCTGTGCCTGTCGTCCGGAAGAGGTCCGTCCGCAGCGGAAAACTGTCAAAACTATCAAAACTTCGCCCCCCGTTTTTCCGAATGCGCCGTTAGCGGATGGAGAAGATAAAACGCCTGATATTGAGCCTGATAATACCCTTTTGCCCTGCTTCGACGAGGCGATCTACGACAACTTGCCACCCCTTTTGACGGACATTCTCAAACGTGCGGGCAGCCGTACGGAACGGGACATTTTGCTTCTCTCTTCTCTGACGTTGTTGAGCAGCGTGATGCCCGGTGTCAAGGGATCGTTGAGCGAACACGACTATTCTCCCGCTTTCTATACGATCATCACCGGCAATTCGGGCAGCGGGAAAGGTTGCATGGCCGGGCTTCAGAAGCTGTTGGACCCCTGGCAACAGTATGTCTACGACAATTCGCGGCATCGGGTCGAAGAATATGAAGCGGCCAACGAGGAATATGAAAGCTACAGGATTCAGAAACGTCAGAATCGTACTTCGAAAAAACCGCTCGGGCCGGCTCCGTCGAAACCGAAGGCCGTCAAGCAGATGAACCTTCATCTGACCGGCTATGTCACGCAGGCGCGGCTCGTGGAGCTGCTCGATGTAAACTCGCCCTATACGTCTTGTATGATGGATACGGAGATGGAGAACATCCTCACCATGTTGTCGCAGGATTTCGGTAAGATCAGCGACATTTTGAACAAGGCGGCCCACCACGAGACAGTCGGCAGTTCATCGAAAAACAACGGGACCTACTTGGCCCGCCGGCCGGATCTGGCATTGCTTTTGAGCGGGACGCCCGCCGTCCTGCCTCGCCTGATCCCGTCGACCGAAAACGGCCTTTTCAGCCGTATGCTGATGTACAAGATAGCAGGTGGCGGGGAGTACCGCCCGTTGACCTCTGCCGACGACACGCCGGCGGCTTCCCAATATATGGATTCTTTCGGGCAGCAGGTGTTGGATATGGGTGTTTTTCTTGAAGGATCGCCGACTTGGGTACGTTTCAGCGACGCTCAGCGCAAACGTCTGGACCGTTTCTTTAAGGGTGAATATTATAATGTCCGCTTTTTCGGCAATGAAGACCTGGAGTCTACCGTCCTGCGCTATCGTTTGGCGATCTTCCGCATAGCCATGACCCTGACCGGTCTTCGCAAGGGAGAGAGCGGCTTGACGGAACGTGTATGGACGATCCGTGAAGATGATTTCAACACGGCTTTCCATCTCGGAAAAATCTGTTTGCAGCATGCTTATGTCGTAGCTACGTCGTTGAAACGCGCTTCTTCCGAAGTTCATTTCAAGTTTCCGCACCACATGCAAAACCTGTTTGCGTCGCTATCCGGCACTTTCAAGCGCACGGATGTCTTGGACGGGGCAAATGTCCGTGGAGTGTCGGTGTCTTCGGTCGACCGCTTTCTTCGTAAGGCTGAAAAAAATAATCTAATTATCTCTGAAGGAGCTGGTTATTACACCAAAACAGATGCCGGAAAGAAAATTGCCGCCGTCTGAAATGGGGGGCGAAGTTTTGACAGTTTTGACAGTTTTTCGGGGTAAGACCCGAAAAACTTCAAAAAGTAAGGCCTGTAAGCATCAGCGTAACGACGGATAAGCAGCCCCCTGAAACCCGGTAGGCATCGGGGTTTTCCCTGAAAAGCACCTGTTTTTGGACGAAAGCGGCGTTGATGGATTGTTGTAATCGCAGCTCCTGCCGGTGTAGTCGTAGTGGCTATCCCCGGAAGTCCAGGCTTTCGGGGATTCGTTGTCTGTAATGTTTGGGGGGTGACAGGTAAAAAGGAAGGGTGTTTTGTTGTATAGTTGAACAACGTTTTGTATATTTGCGATATGGAAAGAGAAATTTTTGCGTATAAGGATTACTTCAAAGACTTCTTTCTGTGTTTGGATAAAGGAGTTCAGGACAAGATATTGTACGTTTTGATGTTATTGCAGACGCAAGATAGAGTCCCGGTAAAGTTCATGCGCCTTATAGAAGATGGGCTTTATGAATTGCGGATCGAGTATGAAGGAAATATATATCGTATTTTCTTTTGCTTTGATGGAGGCAAGATCGTTATACTGTTTAACGCGTTTCAGAAAAAAACGCAGAAGACTCCGAAAAGTGAAATAGAAAAAGCAAAGAGATTAAAAAAGGAATATTATGGAAGCAAATAGTGAAATGTTTAATGTAAGCAAATTCATTGATGCCCGTTTCGGAGCACCCGGAACTCCCGGCCGTATCGAGGCGGAAGAAAAGGCCTATGCTTTTTATACCGGGCAAATCATAGAAGATGCACGGAAAAAGGCAAAGATCAGCCAGGCTGAACTGGCTCGCCGTATAGGCTCGGACCGTTCTTATATATCGAGAGTGGAAAGGGGGCAGACAGAACCGAAAGTCTCGACATTCTATCGTATAATGAACGCTTTAGGATGCCGGATCGAGTTGTCGATGTCTTTGTAACGCTGCAAGGCATGGTATGGAGAACCCCCGGCATACCCGAAAGGTCGATTAACTGATATGCCAGGGTGAGAAAACATGAAGATAGAGAAAAAGTCTTTATTTGATGTTTTTCAGCGCTTCTGAAGCCGTCTTGTTGGCGGGGTCGATTTCGAGAAGTTTGTTCCAGTACAGGCGGGAGCTGTCCGTGTCCTGTTTGAGGTAATAATAATAACCTAAGTAACGGTAACATTCGGACAGTTCTTTCGGATATTTGTCCTTGTTCTTTTCGAGGATCGGAATCGTGGATTCGTAATAAGGCTTTGCCAGCCCCTTCTCGGTTTCCGGGTCCATCAGCGAGTTGGCGCGCGCCTGCCATAACACACCTAAATGGCTGGCCGGAACCCTCTCTTTCACGATGGCGAAAAGGCTGTCCGCTTTCGTCAGATAGCCGGCAGCAAGCGTGCTATCTTTGACTGCCGCCCCATAGTAATATTTCCCTAACTGGTAGAAATCCGAAGCCTCTGCCGCTTCGCCCGCCTGCTCGATGTATTGCGTGTAAGCCTCGATTGCCGCATTGTCGTCTCCGCTGTTCAGGCTGACGTCGGCGATATCCTTGTATATTTCGGGGTGCGCATGGTTGCCGCCCAGCGCTTGAGCCTGCTGCAAGGCGGCTAAAGACTGGTCATACCGCCGGGCTTCGTTCAGCAAACGGCCGTAGTACAGATAATCCTGCCAGATGAATTTGCCGTCCGGAATCCGGAAGAAAGCAGTCGCCGTGTCCAATCCCTCCTGATACTTGCCGGTTTCGCAGGCGTTGTAGAAACGGAGACGTTTCAACAGGAAATTGCCAGGGTCCATGGCCTCGCCTTTGGCAAGCACTTCGGCCGCTTTGTCGTACTGTTTGTCGAAAAACAGGGCGGAGGCATAATGAACCAGGTTGTCGGCAGAGTATAATCCGCCTGCCATATATTTGTCGTAGGCGCCGATCGCCTTGGCATAGGCGCCCTGCAAGGAATAGACGTTGCCCAACGTGCGCTGGACGAGCAAGTATTCCGGGTGTTTTGCCAGAACCTTCTGCAGCATCTCGACGGAGAGGGAAGGAGTCACGGCCTGGTAGACCTCGGCATACCGGATGTAGGCGATCTGGCAGTCCGGGTCGAAATGGATGGCCTGTTCGTATTTGCCGGCGGCATCGCCCGGCTTGTTTTGTGCCAGCAGGCGGTCACCTTCGTAGAGGAAGATGGCGGGGGCGTTCGGATTCAGTTTCCGGGCGTTTTCAAGGGAGGCTGCGGCCTCTGCTTCCATGTCGTTGGCCGAGTAGGCGGAGGCGATGGCGACGTAGGTGTCGGCGTTTTTCTTGTTGGCCTTGATGGCTGCGTCGAATGCTTTCCCGGCTGCCGGGCGGTCTGTTTTCAATAGGATTTTCCCTTCGCCGACTTTATTGAGGGCGCATTCGGGAGCGGTTTCCCACCCCTGTTTGTAATAGTCGAGCGCCTCTGCCGTTTGCCCGGCATCGAAAGCGATCTCGCCTAAATAGTAGAGAGCGACCGCCTTTTCGGCAGGGCTGCTGTTCAACTGAGCGAGGAACAGCTTTTTGGCGATGTCAGGTTCACCGGCTTTGTAAAAATCAATGCCGGGATTATTGCCCGCATAAGCGATGGTTGTCAGCAGGCAGATGATGAGGATATGGATGTTGCGTGTCATACGATTATAATGTTTATTTGATGTTAACGATTCGTAGCGGCTGTGTGGCGGGGAGCAATCCCGATTTGAGGATGATCCGTTGTCCGCGGTCGCTTGCCACAAAAGAGGTGAACCCCGAAGCCAGTCCCATCCGGGGTTCGGAAAGGATCAGGTAGACAGGTCGTGTCATCGGGTAATCGCCTAAGGCGATATGAGCCTGGTAGGGCTTGAAGCTGTTTGCAGGAGTCGCCTCCCGGTAACGGCTGACGGCCATCACGCGGATATTGCCGGTGAAGCTCGTGCTTGTCGAATCGGCCGGGTTGCTGACCGGGTTGACCCCGATGATGCCCAGCGCTCCCGGTGTTTTCGAGACATAATCGAGCACGGCCCGGTTGTCCTGTTCCGCTTTCAGGAGGCCGCTTAGCTTCTCGCCTGCGCAGATCGAGTCGATCGCATACCGTACCGTGCTTGAGTTGGGGTTGTCGAACACCACCTCGATGGGCATGGCAGGGTTGCGGGGCGACAGTTCTTTCCAGTTGCGTATCTTGCCGGTCAGGATCTCCTTCAATACGGGCATTCCGATCAACGAGTCCCGGTTCGTCCGGTTGATGACCAGCGCGATCGCATCGGTGGCGACCCTGACGGCCTTCGGAAACAGCTTCTTTCGGTTCATGCCGGCCGTTTCCTCCGGTGTCAGCGGGCGGGTGGTTACGGCCAGCCGGGTGCTGTCGTGCAGCAACCGGTTGATCGTCTCCGTCTCGCCCGAAAACCGGGGGACGATGCCTGCCTCTTTGTAGATGCTTTCGAATACGGCGATCTCCTGCCGGACGATCGGGGCAAGCGTTTCGTCCGCCGCGATCGCTATCACGCCGCTTGTGGGAGTGTCGTCGGGTTCCGTCCGGTTCTTAGGGTTGCAAGCGGCTAAAAACGCGGCAGCCAAGAGAAATATGACAATAGTCCGTTTCATATGATTTCCTGTATTTGAATAACCTGTGCCCTTGGAAAACGGAGGGTACATGATCATTGTAGTTTAAAACGTACCGGAACCGTGAAGTAGACAGGGACAGCCCTGCCGTTCTGCTTGCCCGGCATCCATCTGGGAAGTGATCGGATTACACGTACGGCCTCCTTGTCGCACGACGGGTCGAGCTTGCGAAGGATTTCCACATCCGTCACTTCGCCGCTGGGGCTGACCACGAAGCGGATGGTCACGTTCCCTTGTATGCCGTTCTCGGCTGCGACGACCGGGTATTTCAGGTGTTCGGCGATGTACTTGAGCAGTTCGATCGTTCCACCCGGAAATTCCGGCATTTGTTCGACCGCCGTGTAAGGTTTCGTCTCTTCCTGGATAACGACTTGGTTGTCTTTCAGGTCGGCGATGTCGATCGCGTCGTCACTGTCGGTTCCTTCCACGTCGGCGACCGAGATGGCCATCTTCGAGGTGGTCAGCTCTTCCTGTGTCTTGATCTCGTCATCGTCGTTCACCTCTTTGTCCGCTTTGATAACGGGGGGAGTGAACTTGATGGTGCTCTTCAACTTGGGTGGAGGAGGGGCTTTGATGTCGCGCACGACATTTTCTTCCGGCACTTTCATTTCCATATTCAAATTGGAGAGGGCGGTTACTTCCAGCACCTGCTCCTTTGTGTCTTGCGGTACGACCGATCGGATAAGGGCCGGCAATGCCATCAGCAAAGCGGCTCCGGCCGTCACGATCAGCAGCGCGCGTAGATGGCGCGAGGAGGAGTTCTTGCGTAATTCGTAGGCTCCGTACTCCTTGTTCTTTCCGGTGAACACCAACTCGCACCATTCCGGTGAATTCAGGTTTATATTCTTTAGCATGACCGTCATTTTTTAGGGTTGGACCGGGCAATCTGCCTGGCCAGCTCTCCGCCGCTCTTCAGATTGTCGATCAGAAATTTATCTCCATCCGTGATATCCACGATTGCGTATTTGCCGATATTGCATATCTGCATTTCGTCCAGTGCGTCTACCAGGTTCCGGTACGAAGCATCGTCGGTGGCCTTGATCAGGACGACGGGAGCCTCTTTGGAACCTTTTATCTCGGCGGCCTGCTTCTTGAAGTCGTCTTCGGAAATCTCCTTGTTGAGTTTCTTCAGCTTGAGTTCCTTCATCCGGCGGACGACATCGAAATTGCGTTCCAGCAGGATGTCGCGCAGCCCGGCAGGCGAGTAGCCGGTCTGTTGCAGCGACTCGGCGTGCTCGTAGTCCGGTTCACCGAAATAGTAGTATATCTTATCGTCTTCGCCAAGCAACAGGGTGATGGCCTTGGAGGCTTTGACCTTCGTCTGTTCCGCTTCCGTTACCTGGTCTTTCGACGGCATGCTGATCTCCATTGTCTGCGGCTTGCTTAGCGAGGTGCAGAGCATGAAGAAGGTGATCAGCAACATGTTCATGTCCACCATAGGCGTGAAGTCCACGCGGACGGTCTTCTTTTTCTGTTTGCCTTTCTTGCCGTCGTCTTTGCCTTTGTCTGTATTTACTTCTGCCATGACTTTAGTCGTTGTTAGGCATTGTCGGGCATCTTTTTGAGGGAGGTAATCAGATTATACCGGTTCTCTCGAAGATCCTGCAATGTGTTCATGATGTTCTTAATCTTCGGATAAGGAGTGTCCTGGTCCGCCTTGATGGCGATGACGAGGTCACGGTTCACTTCCCGCGCATGCTGCACCCAGAGTTTGAACTGGTTGTCGGTACTGTCGGCGGGGATGCCGTAATCCTTCATCAGCCGGTCCTGTTCGCCGGACGGCATGCCGAGGAACTCCTGCATGTTCTGGATGGGGACGCCGAAGGAAGGTTGCAGGCTGAAGTCGTACACTTCTTTGTCCGTGAAGTTGATGCCGAAATCTTTTCCCAGCAGCTTCAGGACGTTCGCCTTGTCTTCCTGCTTGTCCAGGCTCATGAATACTTTCCCGTCGGGGTCCACCAGGATGGAGAGGATGTTCGTTTCCGGTATCTTGATCTCGGAGACGGACGAAGGGGTGGCAACCACCACCGGTTCTTTCTGGATAAAGGTGGACGTCAGCATGAAGAAAGTAAGCAGCAGCACGGTGACATCACTCATCGCCGTCATGTCGATGAATGTGCTTTTACGTTTTACTATCAGCTTAGGCATAGGACTTAATGTTTAGCGGCAAACGTCTGTACGATGGAGAAACCGATTTCGTCAATCGCATAGGTGATATTGTCTATTTTACTGGTGAAGTAGTTGTATGAGATGATGGCCAGCGCACCGGTTGCGATACCTAACGCGGTGTTGACCAGGGCTTCGGAAATACCGGTGGACAGGGCCACGGAGTCGGGTGAACCGGCATTGGCCAGGGCGGCGAACGAACGGATCATGCCTAATACCGTCCCCAACAGCCCGAACAGGGTTCCCAGCGTGGAGATCGTGGCGATGACCGGAAGGTTCTGCTCCATCGAAGGGAGTTCGAGGGCGGTGCTCTCTTCGATCTCTTTCTGGATGATCAGGATCTTTTGCTCTTTGGTCTGCCCGGATGCACGTTCCACGTCGCTGTAGCGCGACAGGGCCGCGTTGACGACATTCGCGACGGAACCTTTTTGCTCGCTGCACAGTTTATGGGCGGCGTCGAGATTGCCTTCCTCCAGATACTTCTTGATGGTTTGTACGAAGTTGACTAAGTTTTTTCTCCCCTTGGAGCGGCTGATCGCGATCATGCGTTCGATACTCAGGGTGACGACGGTGAGGAGCAGGGTGATCACCACCGGGACGATGTAACCGCCTTTATAGACCGTACCGAAGTAATTGCCGGGCAGCGGATGGTTGGCGGGATTGTTGTCCATGAAGTTCGCCGGATTGCCCAGGACGAATTGGTAAAAACAAACGGCGATGATGAAGCAAGCCAGGATCACGATGGCTGCGGAAATGCCGTTGTATGCTTTCTTATTATTTGTTTTTTTAGTTTCCATACTCTTGAATTATTTGATAGTAAATGAGATTGTTGTCATAAAATGGGTATGCAAGTGGTTGTTTAGCGGCTGTACCCAGCCATTCCCCTGCTGAAACCAACAATATGGACTATCAAATAATTATTTTTCGCAAAACGTAGACCCAATGGCCTGCCCGTGTACGAAGAGAAGAGCATTTTAAAGAGTGAGTGACTGATACTGTTTCCGATATCTTGTAGAGAATATTGTGCTCCTTCAGCATGGACAGTTCGAACTGGCGGGAGAGCGTTCTCGGGAGCCGCTCGTTCATCTCTGTCGGAAGTTGCACGCGGTTGCTCGAAAAAGGAGCTGCGTTGGGATACCGGCTCTGTTGTAAATCTCTCATCTGTTGCTGATGAGGGAGGACTTCTGCATCTGCCGTTATGGCTGTCTGCTCTTGTTCCGTGACGGATTTGCCGGTCGCGGCCATGATTTCCTGTCCCATGATAAACAGGAGAAGAAGGGATAATATGGATAATAACTTTTTCATCATGGCTCATTTAGGATTTCTATCGTATAAAAAGTAACAATACGGTTGTGAAAAAGTTGAGGGATTTGTGATAAAGAAATCCGGTCTTGTTTCTCCAACAAAGTCATACCTTTTGTTGTTATAATTATGCGAAAGATAAAACTTAAATATTAGGAATATGGAAATTGTAAAAATAGTAGGAAGAGAGATCCTTGATTCACGTGGTAACCCGACTGTTGAAGTAGATGTGCATCTGTCTTCCGGCGCTTTTGGCCGTGCAGCCGTTCCCTCAGGCGCTTCTACCGGTGAAAACGAAGCGATCGAACTTCGTGATGGCGACAAGAAACGCTATGGCGGCAAAGGCGTCCTGAAAGCTGTCGATAACGTAAATAAGATAATTGCTCCCGCTCTTCTCGGCATGAGTGCCCTGAACCAGCGTGAGATCGACCACAGACTGATTGCCTTGGACGGCACGAAGACCAAGTCTGCCCTCGGCGCCAACGCCATGCTGGGCGTTTCCCTGGCTGTTGCCAAGGCGGCAGCCAACTATCTGGACCAGCCTCTTTACCGCTATATCGGAGGAACGAATGCGTATGTATTGCCTGTCCCGATGATGAATATCATCAACGGAGGTTCCCACTCCGATGCCCCGGTCGCTTTCCAGGAATTTATGATCCGCCCGGTAGGCGCATGCTGTTTCCGCGAAGGGTTGCGTATGGGAGCCGAGGTGTTCCATGCCCTGAAGAAGGTGTTGCACGATCGCGGCCTGAGCACGGCTGTCGGTGACGAAGGCGGTTTCGCTCCTGCATTGGACGGAACGGAAGATGCCCTCAACTCCATCATGGCTGCCATCAAAGCTGCCGGATACGAACCGGGCAAGGACGTGACGATCGCTATGGACTGCGCTTCCTCCGAGTTCTATCACGATGGCATATACGATTATACGAAGTTCGAAGGTCCCAAAGGCGCCAAGCGTGACGCCCGGCAACAGGTGGAATATCTCTCCGGGCTGGTTGCCAGATACCCGATCGACTCGATCGAGGACGGTATGGACGAAAACGACTGGGCAGGCTGGAAACTGCTGACTGCGGCGTTGGGCGGCAAGTGCCAGTTGGTCGGCGACGACCTGTTCGTGACGAACGTGGAATTTCTAAGGAAAGGGATCGAAGAAGGTTGTGCCAACTCCATCCTGATCAAGGTGAACCAGATCGGAACCTTGTCCGAAACACTGGATGCGATCGAAATGGCACACCGCAACGGCTATACCTCCGTCACTTCCCACCGCTCCGGCGAAACCGAAGATGCGACGATCGCCGACATCGCCGTGGCGACCAACAGCGGACAGATCAAGACCGGTTCGTTGAGCCGCTCCGACCGCATGGCCAAATACAACCAGCTGCTCCGCATCGAAGAAGAGTTGGGCGACTTGGCTACCTACGGTTCTGGAAAGTGCCGGCAAAGATCAGTATGCCGATGACGATGCAGCCTGTCTTTAGAAAAATAGTCCGCCATTGTGTCCGTGTGATGAATGATTGATACAGGGGACGGATAAATGGAGCGTTCGCCCGATGTAGTTTGCAGGGCGACTTTTCGGCGGCTTTTTGATAATCCTCAAGATTGAACCTGCAACGTTCGAAACAGACGACCGTTTGCAGGTCTTTTTTGTGCATGTCGGTGATCCATGCGATTACTTCGCGTTTGCGGTATTGGTTTCGAGGGAGGGAACCGGCAAAAACCGGAACGACGGTATAAGTGTGTTTCGTTGTCTCTTTCCGGTAACTGTGCCGTCCGATTCGACGGTTGCGGGTTCGGGTGATGCGTGCGGTCCCTTTTCCGGAAAGGCTGTAGTCGAGGGTGTCGAACCGGAAGTAGAGGGCTTTGTTTTCCGGTTGATACAACGCTTCTGCTGATTTATACTCCACGATGTCGTCGGCTGAATGGAACAGCCAGTTTTGCAACGGGATGTTGAAACTTGTCGTTGCTGCTAACATGAGAGCGACGATCCATCCCTTTTTTGCATATCCGGAAAAGAACATGTAAAAGACGCATAGCACGGGAGGGATGGCATATCCTGGTATCTGTATCCATCCGGCGATGTCAAGGAAGAAAAATAAAAAGGTAAGCCCGGCTAACGAGGAGAAGAAAAGCAGGGCGAGCAGTCTTGTGATCCAGTTTGTCATGGAGGTAAGGGATGTGAAAATGGATATCTTCTACAAAAAAGCCGCCCGAAACGAATCGGACGGCTTTTCCGTATGGCAATAGAACCACTGAGATTACACTCTTCTTTCTTTGATTCTTGCTTTCTTGCCGGTAAGAGCACGCAGGTAATACAATTTAGCGCGACGTACTTTACCAAACTTGTTAACAGTGATGCTTTCGATAAACGGAGATTCGATCGGGAAAATACGTTCTACACCTACGTTTTCAGACATCTTACGCACTGTGAAGCGTTTTTTGTCGCCATGACCTGAGATGCGGATTACGACACCTCTGTACTGCTGGATACGTTCTTTGTTACCTTCTTTGATACGGTAAGCTACTGTAATAGTGTCACCGCTCTTGAATGCGGGAAATTCCTTCTTCGTAGCAAACGCTTCGTTTACAACTTTAATTAAATCCATTGTTTTATAGCTTTTTAATTGTAATTTTTAATGAAACGCAATGTAACGGGCTACTTGTCCCGACAGAGATTACGTAAAGCGGGTGCAAAGTAACGAAATAATTATTTGATACGCAAGCAGTAGCCTTAAATAAATTTTACTTCAGCCACTATAAATTCGATCATATCTGCGAATAAGGCAGGGGCGAGAGGAGCAGGCTGGTGTTCCGGGTGGCCGTATAGGCATATTCCGGCAGGTTCTTGATCCGCTGCCAGTCGGGATGTGCCCGGAATTTGTCCCAGGCGGCATTGCGTGCCGGTTCGTCCTTGTACCAGGTGAGGTACATCACCGCCGGCATGATCGGGCCGGCCAGCACTTCTCCGTAGCAGACGGAGTGGATGCCGACCTTGTCGAAAACATCTATCTCGTCTTTGTTGAACATCGCGACTTTCCGTTGGTTGGCCTCTTCGTTGGGGCTGTGGTATGTCCTGAGTTCGAACAGCGTCCGGTTCCCTTCAGGCATCAGAAGGGAAGGCACTTTGTCGAAAGCCTCGCACAGGAAACTCTCGAAATTGAAGTAAGCCGGGTGGGGAGCCGTCTTGTCGAAATAAGGTTGTGCCGCTTTCCGGAATGCCGTGTCGTCCCAGATTGTCCGTTTCACCCGGTGGTAAGTCGTGATGTCGGGATAGATGAACAGCAGCAGACGCCGTTCTTTTTCCTCTTTCTTATAAGGGACGAAAGCGCCGGCTTTGATCTTCTTCCGGTTATAGGCCGGGATCAGTGTGTCGCGGAAAAAGTCGTCCAGGCCGCCCGCGTCTCCTTCCAGCGTGTAGATTCGCCATTCGTATAGCTGCTTTCCGGATGGAGCGGTTTTTTCGGAGGTTGCGGCTATCCCCTTGATAGCCGGGAGTGTAGCCAACAGACCTGTCAGCTTCATAAAATGCCTTCTTTGCATGGTTCTATAGAATTTAGAGCCTGTTTAAATTTTGTTCAAAAAGTTTTTTTCAACTTCTTTTGAGTTTCTTTCCGGTCTGTTTTCCTGTTTTTATTCGTCACATAGCCCGCTATGCTCCTTATAAAAACAGAAAAACATCCTCAAAAAGAACTCTCAAAAGAATGTTGAACAAAATTTAAACAGGCTCTTAGATTAAAAAAATAGTTAGTAAACACTTCAAAGGTAGGAAATATCAGGGTAATTTCCGTACATTTGTTTTGATTTATGATTTATGAATTGTGATTTATTTAGAAAGACATTGTGATCATTATTTATAAATCATAAATCGTGAATCATAAATTTCAGTTCCTTCGATGAAGAAAATATATATCTTTTTATTTGGTTGTGTTGCCGTTCTTTCCGCTGTCGCACAGACGACGCCGAACCTTTACCGGGCAGTGGACAAGGAGAAAATGAATCATTGGGTGGACTCCGTCTTTGATGCGATGAGCTACGACGAACGTGTCGGGCAACTCTTCATGGTCATCGCCAACCCGAAATCCGATACGCGTAACATGCAACTCCTGATGCGTTACGTCAACGAGATAAAGCTCGGCGGTATCCTTTTTCATAAAGGCGATCCAATCACGCAGGCCAAGGTGACGAACCGCTTGCAAAAAGCCTCCCGTGTCCCGATGCTCGTGTCGCTGGACGGCGAATGGGGACTTTCCATGCGCCTCTCCGGTACGACCCGTTTCCCGAAGAACATGATGTTGGGAGCGATCGAGGATAACAGCCTGATAACCGAATACGGCAAGGAAGTCGCCCGGCAGTGCAAGGAGATGGGAATCCATATCAATTTCGCACCCGATATGGATGTCAACAGCAATACCGGCAACCCGGTGATCGGTCTCCGCTCCTTCGGCGAGAATCCGCAGGCAGTGGCCGAAAAGGGGTTGGCGTATGCCCGCGGGTTGGAAGGGCAAGGCATCCTGTCCGTCTCCAAGCATTTCCCCGGACATGGCGATACCGCCGAGGATTCGCATTATACGCTGCCTGCCGTCCATCAGGACCGGGCACGCCTGGACAGCGTGGAACTGCTGCCTTTCAAGCGTTACATCTATGACGGTTATGCCGGCGTGATGACCGGACACCTGTATGTGCCGGCGTTGGACAAGACACGTGGCAATCCGGTCTCCATGTCACGTGCCGTCGTCACCGACCTGTTGCAAGAAGAACTCGGATTCCGGGGACTATGCTTTACCGATGCCTTGGCGATGAAAGGAGCCTCCACCCGTAAGTCCGATAACCCTTGCGTGAAAGCATTATTGGCCGGCAACGACATCCTTTTGGCTCCGGCTGCCCCGTTCACCGACTTCGCGGCTGTCAAGGCTGCATTGGAGGAAGGCATTCTGGATCGGAAAGAAATCGAAGCGAAGGTCATCAAGGTCCTGCAATATAAATACATTGCCGGGCTGAACGACTATCGCCCGGTCGAGACGGAAGGTTTGTCCGAACGGCTGAACTCTCCCCATGCTGCATGGTTGGCCGCCAAGCTGAATGAAGAAGCGATCACCCTGTTGAAGAACGAAGGCGGCATAATCCCGTTGAAGCAGCTCGATAAGAAAAAGATCGCCGCCCTGTCTATCGGTGACGGGGTAGGGAACGAGTTCCAGAAGATGCTGGGGCGCTACGACTCGGTCGCTTGTTTCAGCATCAGCCGGAATGCGACGGCGGCACAGGTGCAGAGCGTATATAAGCAACTGGAGAAATACGATGTGGTCATTTGCGGCGTGCATACGGTCCGTATTCCGGAAAGCCCGGCTCTGCGCGAGCTGGCGGCAAAGAAGGAACTGGTCTATGCCTTTTTCACCTTGCCCTATTTTTGTAAAGCATATAAACCTTCCATCCTGAAAGCCAAAGCGGTCGTAATGGCCTACGAGGGCACGCCCCTTGCCCAGAAATATGCCGCGCAAGCCATCTTCGGCGGTATTGCGGCCAAGGGAAAGCTGCCGGTTTCCATCCCTACCCTCTACACGGCGGGGACGGGCGTGTTTACCGAAAAGACACGTCTCGGTTATCACGAGCCGCAAGAAGTGGGGGCAAGCCCCGAACGTCTGGACGTGATCGCCTCTATCGTGGAAGACGGCCTGGAGCAGAAGGCCTTTCCCGGTTGCCAGGTGCTCGTTGCCAAAGATGGCATGATTATCTATGACAAATCATTCGGCTATTTCGACTACGACAAGAAACAGGCTGTTGATGAAAACTCCGTCTACGACCTGGCTTCTTCCTCCAAAGCGGCGGGGACCTTGCTGGCCGTAATGAAAGCATACGATGAGAAGAAGTTCACGCTGAACAATAAGATATCCGATTTCATCCCCGAGCTAAAGGATTCGGATAAAAAGGACTTGGTGGTCAAAGACCTCCTCTACCACCAGTCCGGCCTGACGCCGACTATCAACTTCTATCTGAACGCGATCGACAAGGATAGTTATAAAGGCAGCCTGTACAGCAATGCGAAGAAACAGACGCATCCGGTCCGTTTCGACGCCCGGACCTATGTGCGCAACGACTTCTCTTTTCTTCCCGATCTGGTATCCGCCCGGAAAAAGCCGGGCTTTACGACGGAGATAGCCCGCAATATGTATCTGCACGACTCTTTTAAAGACTCCATTATCCAGGAGATCAAGGACTCGCGCCTCGGCGTGCGGGGCAAGTACAAATACAGTTGCATCAATTTCATCCTGTTGAAGATGATGGTGGAGAAGCAGATGCGGCAACCGATGGACCGCCTGCTGCATGACACGTTCTTCAGCAAGCTCGGAGCCTGGCATACGGCCTACAATCCGTTGCATATCCTCGACACGATGCAGATCGTCCCGACCGAAAACGACCGCTTTATCCGCCGGCAACTGCTTCGCGGATATGTGCATGATGAGGCGGCCGCTTTCCAGGGAGGCGTTTCGGGCAATGCCGGCCTTTTCTCCAATGCGGGTGACCTGGCGAAAGTGCTGCAACTCTATCTGAACCAGGGAAGCTACGGTGGTGAAGAATATTTATCCAAGGAAACCAGCCGCCTTTTCACCCAAAGTAAAAGTCCGACCTGTCGCCGCGGCTTAGGGTTCGACAAACCGGTAGTTGGTGGGGGCAAGGCATCTCCTTGCGGCAGCTTGGCTCCCGCCTCCGTCTATGGGCATACCGGTTTTACGGGCACTTGTTTCTGGGTGGACCCGGATAACAACCTGCTGTATATCTTCCTGTCCAACCGTGTGAACCCGACACGGGCCAACAACAAGTTGGGTTCGCTGGAGATCCGTACACGTATCCAGGACGCAATCTATAAAGCAATCAGATAATTCATAAATCATAATTCCCCCAAAGATGTTATTCGGACACGGTGACGACCACTATAATTCACAGAAAGAGGTAAAGATAAATTTCAGTTCAAACGTATGGCATGGAGCCGATCTCCGCACACTCAGGGAACACCTGAACGAACAGTTTTATGAACTCACGCGTTATCCGGAACCGGATGCTTCTTCCCTGAAAAGATCGCTTGCCCGCTGCTATGAGGTGGAGGAGGAGAATATAGTGGTTACGAACGGCTCCATCACGGCATTCTATCTGCTGGCGCAAACCTGGAAAGGGGCGAAATCCGCTATTGCCGTTCCTTCTTTTGCGGAGTATGAAGATGCTTGCCGCCTGCACGGGCATGAAGTCAGTTTCTTTCCGACCTCATGCGACCTGTCCGGCCTCTCGCTGGAAGGACAGGACTTTTGCTGGATCTGTAACCCGAACAATCCGGACGGCAGACTGATCCGCCGGGCCGAACTGTTGGCCCTGATCGAGGCGAACCGGCAGACGGTCTTTATCATCGACCAGGCATACGTCGCTTTCACGACGGAAAGGTTGCTCGAACCTTCGGATGTCCGCAACCATCCGAACCTGATCCTGATACAATCTATTTCGAAAGCGCATAATATACCGGGACTCCGCATCGGTTACCTGATCGCCTCTGCGGACAAGGTCAGGCAGATAAACCGGTACATCATTCCTTGGTCTGTCAACGCAATCGCCGTGGAGGCCGGCAAATATATCCTGGCGCATCCGGAGCAATATGTCCTGCCGCTTTGTGAATGGAGGCGCGAGACAGCCTGCCTGATCGACCGTTTGAATGCTTTGGGCGGTGGCCTCGAAGCACTGCCGACATCCGTGACTTTCTTCCTGGTCCGCCTGAAAAGGGGGACGGCCGCTGCATTGAAACAATATTTGTGGGATCATCACGGCCTCCTGATCCGCGACGCCTCCAATTTCCGCAGCCTGGACGAACGCTATATCCGTATATCGGCCCAGACGGCAGACGAGAACCGGGTGCTCGTCGAGGCGGTGCGGGAATGGCTTTCATCCAACTATTTTTTCGGGACTTAAAAGATTATTCGTATTTTTGTCAGGAAATCCCGGTAACAATTATGGATGAAAAAGTGCTTGAGAAACTGAAAGTACTGGCTGAGTCGGCCAAGTATGATGTTTCCTGCGCTTCCAGCGGAACGTCGCGGAAGAACAAGAGCGGCGGGATCGGAAGTGCGGCGGGCTGGGGCATTTGCCATAGCTTTGCCGAGGACGGGCGCTGTATCTCGCTCCTGAAGATCATGTTGACGAATTACTGCATGTTCGATTGCGCCTACTGCATCAACCGTCGCAGCAACGACATTCCCCGTGCCACCTTGACGGTAACGGAGCTGGTGAACCTGACGATCGAGTTTTACCGCCGCAACTATATCGAAGGATTGTTTCTTAGTTCGGGTGTCGTGCGCAATGCCGACTATACGATGGAACGCCTTGTCAGGGTGGTGAAAGATCTCCGGACGATTTACCGTTTTAACGGCTATATCCATCTGAAAAGCATTCCCGGCGCCAGCCAGGAGTTGGTGAACGAAGCCGGGCTGTATGCCGACCGTATGAGCGTGAACATCGAGATCCCGAACGAGAAGAGCCTCCGGATGCTGGCTCCCGAAAAGGATTTCCAAAGCGTTTTCCAGCCGATGCGTTTCATCCAGCAAGGCGTGTTGCAGAGTGCCGAAGAGCGTAAACGTTTCCGGCATGCCCCGCGTTTTGTGCCTGCCGGGCAGAGTACGCAGATGATTGTCGGGGCGACGCCCGATTCGGACAAGGATATCCTTCGCCTCTCGTCCGCCCTCTACCGGCGTCCGACGATGAAACGTGTCTATTACTCCGGTTTTATCCCCGTCAACGAATACGACAACCGGTTGCCGGCACTGAAACAACCGCCTTTGGTGCGCGAGAACCGTCTTTACCAGGCGGACTGGCTGCTGCGTTTCTATCAGTTCAAGGTAGACGAGATCGTGAACGATGCCTATCCCGACCTCGACCTGGAAGTCGACCCGAAGCTCGGCTGGGCGTTGCGCCATCCGGAACAGTTCCCGGTCGATATCAATAAGGCGGATTACGAGATGCTGCTTCGTGTGCCCGGCATCGGGGTGAAGTCGGCGAAACTGATCGTCGTCTCCCGCCGCTATTCACGCCTGGGGACGGAACAGTTGAAGAAGATCGGGGTCGTGATGAAGAAAGCCCAGTATTTCATAACCTGCCGCGAACTGCCTGTCCGCACGATCAACGAAGTGTCGCCTGAGGCTGTCCGCCAGATCCTCACCCGGAAAGCGGGGCGGAAGAATGCGGACGACCGCCAGTTAGTTTTCCAATTTAAGGATGAATCATGACAGTCTTTGTGTACGATAAAACCTTCGAAGGGTTGCTGACCGCCGTCTTTGACGCCTATTCACGCCGCAGCTTTCCGGATCTGCTGTTGGCGGAAGGTGAACCTTTTCCCTTGTTTTACGATGAGGCGGTGACGATCTGCACGGACGATGCCAAGGTGGACCGTGTCTGGAAAGGATTGCAAAGGAAACTTTCGGCTACGGCTCTGTCCGTGATCACCGTCACCTGGCTATCCGAACTGCCGCAAGTGGACGTGCTGCTTTTCCGCTATATCCGCAAGGCGATCGATGCCCCGCGTACGATCGAGCTGAACTTTGGTGATCCGGATGTCCTCGAAGTCTCTAAGATCTGGAAGAAGGTGACGAACGAACGCCTGCGTGTCATCCAGTTCCTCCGTTTCCAGAAAACGGCGGACGGCACTTTCTTTGCAGCCGTCAAACCGATCTATAATGTCCTTCCCTTGACGTTGACGCACCTGAAAGACCGCTTTGCCGACCAATGCTGGTTGCTCTACGACCTGAAACGCGAGTACGGCTACTACTACGACCGGAAAGAAGCCGTCGAAGTCCGCTTCGAAGAAAAGGAAGCCCACCTGCTTTCCGGCCTGCTCAGCGAAGACCTGATGGATGCCGACGAGAAGCTGTTCCAGCAGATGTGGAAGACCTACTTCAAATCCATCGCCATCAAGGAACGTCTCAACCCCAAGCTCCACCGCCAGCACATGCCTGCCCGGTTCTGGAAGTATATGCCGGAGAAGTTGTAAGCAATGACCCGGTCTTTATCGTTGAATCCGCACTGATTTTTAGCCGACAGTTGTCGAACGGTTGTCCGATAGTTATCGGTCGGCTGGCTGATCACTGTCGGATAGCTATTCGAGAACTGTCGATTAAAGATTAATAACCGGGCTTTTTGAAAATAGATGCCCCTTTTTGAGTTTCAGATCCGTGACAGTACGGCCGGGTTCCTGATATTGCAACTTAACTCTGTTTATTTTGTTGATTTTATATAGATGGAGTTAAGTTGTAATCTTATTTGAGCCTGATGAGAAAGAGAAAGAAAGTCATAGGATATATGTTGGGGATCGCATTCGTGCTGTCCGTCGCTGTTTTTTTGCTGAATCTCCATCTGACCCAACGGCTCGAACGGTTCCTCCGCAAAGAACTGATTCGCCGGACAGCCGAGTCCACGGACGGTTTCTATACCCTTTCTTTCGAGAATCTCTCCATTAGCCTTTTCAAAGGCGAACTGAAGCTCGAGGGAATAAAGCTCCATCCCGACCCGGCGGTTTTCCGTGATTGGGAGCGGAAGGACAGCCTGCCGTCCACCTATGTGACGGCAGAGGTCGGCATGATCGATTTTAAAGGGTTGAACCTCACCTGGCGATGGAGCTACAAACAGTTGCATTTTGACTCGTTCGAGATCCGGAAGCCGGATATACAGGTGTTTAACCCTTACTCTTCGACGTGGACGAAGGTGAAGGCAGGAAAAGAGGCGGGAACCAAGACGTTGTACGAGGTGATTTCTCCTTATATAAATCAACTGACTGTCCGGACGCTGAACCTGGAGAATGCCAGTATGTCCTTTTCCGTGGAGAATCCTGTTTCTCCGATCGTCTATGCGCTGACCGATGTCAGCTTTCATGCGTATGGTTTCCGTTTGGATGAGAACGCGTCCGAAAGCGGGAAACTGCTTTATTGCGACAATTTCGATTTCATGACCAACCGGCCGCAAACGTTGCTGACTAATAAAGACTTTCGCTTGCAGACCGACCGGATCTTGCTGAGCACGGAGGATTCGGTTATCTCCATTTCGAATACTACACTTACACCCCGGGAGGAATTGTGGGAGGAACGCAAGCAAGGGCCGGGCAGGTTCCTGAATGCGTTGATCAAAGCCATTGAAGTGAAAGGAATCGAGTTCCGCCGGGAAAAGGCGTTGAATTACCTCACGGCGCGTTCGTTCGAGATCTCCTCTTCGGATATACAAGCTTTTAATCTGGCGGGAGAGAATCGGCCGGTTGCTAAAGGAAAGGAGAAAAAGCTGAATGAGATGGAGGCGGATTCTTTGGTTAACTCCCTATCCCTGTATGAATTGATTTCGCCGCTCTTGCATGCTGTCTCCATCGGGACGATCGGGATTGAAAAAGCGAAACTGCAATATTCTTTTGCCGTAAAAGATACGGTTGAGGTGTATAAGCTGGCAAACTTTGATTTCCGTGCTTACGATTTCCAGGTGGACTCCGTTTCGGAAGCCCGGCACGGTTTCTGGTATTCGCGTGGTTTTTCGTTCGAAGCGACCGGTATAGAGGGGTTGATGGCGGCTCGTAATCATCGGTTTACGGTGAAGCGCATGGCGTTGGACACGGAAAGCGGAGATTTTAACCTGGAACAGGTCCGGTTGCGCCCTTTATCGGTGCGGGGCCGGAATGATTATATGGCCGGAAGTATCGATACGGTTGGAATCCGGGGGCTGTCGTACGACAAGGGGATCAGTGCCCGGTTGCTGAAGATCGACCGCCCGGATCTGCGCTATGTGGTGGCTCCTTCCAATCGTGGGAAAGAAGTGAAAACGGTAAATAGCCGTGTCGATGTGGAAGCGATCCTGAATCCTTTCCTTCGCTACCTGTCTGTCGAGCGGGTGAACCTGAATCATGCGTATGTGACGGTTGAGGATAAAAGCGCTTCCGATCCGGTTACCTATAAGTTGAATGACTTTAATTTCTTTGCTACCGGTATATTGGTGAACCAACGGACGGGAAAGGGCAGCGGGCTATTCTTTGATTATGGAAATATGGGGTTTAGCTTTAGCCGGTTCGACAATTACCTGCCGGGGAAAGAGTACCGCCTTTCGGTGCGGAAAGGGCAATTCTCGACCGTGAAAGGGCTTCTGCAATTGCAGGATATCAAACTGGTTCCGCAAGATACGGTGAAAAAGAAAGCTAAAACGTATGTCCGCTTTTCATCTCCGGAACTTCGTATAAGCGGACTTAAACGTATCCCCGAGAGGCCGGACCGGAATATACGCTTAACTTCGTTCCGGATAGATTCTCCCGATATCCGGGTGTCCGAGCCGGATGGAAGCGGAGTGTCCGCTTCGTTGGGATGTCTGGCTTTGGAGGGGATCGCCTGGGATAGTACGTTGCTGAAGTTGGATGAGATTCGTCTGGAGAGTCCGGTTGCCGATATTTATCCCGGCCATGTCCCCGATATCCGGCCTCATAAAGCGAAAGTCGATCCGGGCGATTTCTATACGGCATTTGGAAAAATCGCCGGACAAATTTCTTTGGGCCGCTTCAGCCTGACGGATGCCGATATTCGGTATGCTTATTTTGGCAAAAACGATTCTTTGCAACATCAGAAGTTAGATACCACGAATCTGTTTGTAGAAGGCTTGGCTGTCGATACTCGTCTTCGCACCTATAAATTAGATGGTATCCGTTTTTCTACCCGTAACCTGACTTTCCCCCTGGATAACGGTTTCTATACATTAAAGATGGGCGAGGTGGACCTGACGGAATCGAGTGCGGTTATCGACCGCATCCGTCTTGTATCTCCTTATCCTAAAATGCAATTTGCCTATTTGCAGCCGCACCATAAAGATTGGTTTGACGTGAGCGTCGGGCGGGTTTCTTTGACAGGTATCGACCTGCCTTCTTATTTTTCGGACAAAGTGCTCCGGATAGCCGATGTGCAGATCGCGGATGCCGTGTTGCAGAATCTGAAGAATAAGAAAATACCGGTTCCTCCGCATGTTGTCCCGATGATTTACAGCGGATTGCAGAAGGCTCCGGTGAAACTGGATTTCCAAAGAGTGGGAGTGAAGAACTTTTCTGTCGTTTATGAGGAGCTGGCGAAGAAGGGAACGACACCCGGCAAGCTGTATTTTACGGACATGAACGGAACCTTTACCGGCTTTACGAATATTGTCTCCCGTCCGGATCAATATATCGAACTGAATGCCAATGGCAGGTTGATGGGGAAGGGGGCCTTTACCGCAACCTGGCAGTTGCCGGTGGATTCGCTGAACGACCGTTTCCTGCTGAATGCCCGTTTGGATAGCTTCGATCTGACAGCTTTGAACGAACTGCTTGTTCCTTTGGCTTCGGCGGAAGTCCAGAGCGGACGTGTCCGGAGGATGACGTTCAGCACGGAAGCCTCCGGTCAGGGAGCAACCATGGAGATGCTTTTTCTGTATAACGACCTAAAAGCCGCTTTGCTGAAAGAGAAAGATGGGGAGCTGACGGATAAAAAGTTCCTGACAGGTATTGTCAACCGTATATTAAAGCATGACAATCCGGATAAAACCGGGAAAGGTTTTAACAAACCGCGCCATTCGAGTGTTTCAATAATAAGAGACCCTTATCATTCCACTTTCAATTATTTGTGGCAGATATTAAGACCGCCGTTAATTGAATCGGTCGGCGTTTCCAAAAAGAAGCAGGATACAGCCAAAGGGATTGTGACTTTCTTTACGAAAGTGAAGAATTTCTTCCGTGGTAAAAAGGCTGTTTCCGGGAAAAACGTTCCGGAAGAAGAAGGGAAGGAGACTTTATTATTAGAATTTGAACCTGTAAATAAGTAAGAATATGGATTACATGATAACTCATCATCCGGATAAGAAACGTTTTGAAACGCAAGTGGATGGCGTAACGGCTTTTGTACAATATCGTTTTTCCGGGAATAAACTGGATATCATTCACACAATTGTTCCTCCTGTTATCGGAGGACGGGGGATTGCTGCCGTTTTGGTGAAATATGCTTATGATTATGCGATCGAGAATGGCATGAAACCGCAGGCGACTTGTAGTTATGCGGTTGCTTGGTTACATCGCCATCCTGATTATGTCGGATGAGGTGTTCAATCTTTGATCTCTACGCCCAACATCCGCACCAAATCCAAGGCTTGTAAGGAGGAAACGGAAGATCCGCGTAACTCGTTGTTGGCAAGGTTTGTGATGCGGATACCGGAAATTTCCGAGTTTGACAGATCGATACCTTTCAGGGATGTGCGATATAACTCCGCTTCCATCAGGTTGCAGGCGTCGAATGTTACATTCGTAAGCTGGCAACCTTCTATTCCGGCTCCCTGCAAGTTGGATCTGGTAAATTGTATATATCGCATTTTACTCATCGAGAGATTCATGTATTCCCCTCGGCATTCTTCAAAGGAGATATGATTGAGTATCCCGTCAGCCATATTGGTTCCCATTAGCTTACAGCCGGTAAACGCTACTCGGTGAAAGCCGCATCCTGTAAGGTCCACGTTCGACAGGTCGCAATTTTTAAATACGACATCGCTGAATTGGGATTTTTGTATGCTGCATGCCACGAAACTACAGTTGTTGAAAATACAGGATTGTACCGAAAAGTTTCTCTTCTTTACCTTTTCTATACGAATGTTTTTAAAGGAATACTCGGTTAGGTCCTCGTCATTCTTTTCTAACACAGTCTGTATGTCGGTGCCTTCATGAAGGGATGTAGTCAAACGGGGATGTGTAATTTTCATATACTGCATTGTTTTATAAATCGGATGGCAAAAATACATATTTTGTCCGTATGAATGATATCTACTAAGCCATTTGTAGCCAAAGTTCTTCCCGCCTATTTATAGTACCCTTCCGTTCTGTATTCATGTTTTTATTCGGCCTTTTCAAGGCGTGCCAGTCCCCGTATCAAAGTCTGAAGGGGTCCTCGCGATGGTTTTCTGTTTTTTTCGCGCGTACCATATAATATATTTCTCCCGTGAAAAAATATTTCAAAAAAAAACCGTTAAAAAGTTTGCATAGGAATAAA
>ERZ777011.871-NODE-871-length-40592-cov-3.849841_pt1 | contig 40592 bp, 43 predicted proteins | sample MGYA00374964_ERZ777011 | MGnify/ENA primary metagenome ERZ777011 (study PRJEB29310, sample SAMD00008975) | mouse gut metagenome | study: EMG produced TPA metagenomics assembly of the Metagenome analysis of fecal microbiota from mouse which was promoted...
AGATATAGGGAGCCATCTTAGGGTTCCATCTTCTGGTCTGGTGTCCGAAGTGAACACCTGCTTCAAGTAACTGCTTCATTGAAATAACGCTCATTTTTCTACCTCCGTCTGGTTGAATCTTCCCCACGGTTTTTCTGCCGGATCGCGTTAAAATCCGGTTAGCTCCGGTTCTGACCCGCCAGGGGCACCATCACCGAATGACCGCACGTGTTTTTTTACAACATTTGCATCATATCATAAAACCCCTGCCATTGCAAGGGTTTTCCCGTTTGAAAATCAGCTTTTTCCTGTTTTCCCCTATTATTTGCTCCTGCTGATAATTTTTGCCATATCTTCCTCCGAAGCACCCGCGGGAATTTCAAAAGTCCCCGCGCTGATCCGCTTGGAATATCCGCTGTCGATCAGGTACTGGTCAAATGCCGCCGCATCCTCTATCAGCCCGGCCTCGGCAAGCATACTGCACACTGCCCGGGAACCGGTTCCCCGCCTGATCGTAATGGTCACCGTTTCCGTAATGCCGGAAGTCATATCCGGAATCCGGGCCGCCGGCTCCGACGGGGCCGTACCGCCTTCCGTGTCCGGCTCCGATTCCGGTTTTGGCGCGCCGGTTCCCTCCGGCGGCTGACCGGCATCTTCCCCATCCTGATCCGGCGGGGCCGTGCCGTCACCTGCTTCCGAATCCGATTCCGATTCCGGTTTTGGCGTGCCGGTTTCCTCCGGCGGCTGGCCGGCATCTTCCCCACCCTGATCCGGCAGGGCCGTACCGTCACCTGCTTCCGAATCCGATTCCGGTTTTGGCGTGCCGGTTCCCTCCGGCGGCTGGCCGGCATCTTCTCCATCCTGATCCAGATCCGACAGCTTCAGGGAATCACTCTCCACCATACCCAGCTTTGCAGCGGCAGCCTTGATCTCGGCATCCGTCAGCGGCAGCTTGTCCTTTGTCGCTATTCCCATAATCAGGGCTGTCACCACAACACCGATGCCCAGCCCTCTCAAATAAAACTTTAATTTCACTCCAGCCTCCATGATTCCGCGAAATACCCCGTAGAAATAGCTCTAATTTAAAGTATCCCTACCGGAAATATCTCTATTGGTTCCTGAACAGATCAATGACCAGCTTTACCTCACCGACACCAAGGCCCAGTTCCTTTGCAATAGCCACTTTGGATTTGCCCTGGTTATAAAGCTCCAATATCCTCTCGTTATTATTCCGCCCCACCGCCCCCTTCTCCTGGAGAAAGCTTACCCTGCCGTCAGAAACAGCAGGCAGAATATTCTGTGAAGCAGGCTCCGCCGCCACAGCCGCCTGTGGCATGGACGTCACTGGCATGGACGTCACTGGCATGGACGCCACCGGCACGGCAGGCACCGGCATAGACGTCACCGGCATGGCAGGCGCCGGTACGGAAGCCACTGGCACGGACGCCACTGGCATGGACGCCTGTGATGCCGGCATCGACTGAGACCCCCGGGCCTGAGCCTTGGCCGCTGCCAGTCTTGCCAGTGCCGACTGGGCAGGCGGCTGGGGCATCTCCGGCATGGAGGTCGGTGATATGGGTATCTGTGACATGGATGGCACTGGCATGGAAGCCACTGGTACGGACGCCTGTGACATGGATGTCACTGGCATGGATGCCACTGGCACGGCAGGCCGGCCTTCCGCCCCAGCTCCCAGGGTTGGAGCTGCAGGTACGGCAGCCATGGCCATCAGGCCGTTTACCCGCTCTTCCACCTCTTTTACTGTACGGTCTACCGTGGAGACCGTTTCCTTCAGGTTACTATGCTTACTGTTAAGCATATCATAAAGAAACATGGCTTCCTCATGGTTCTTGTGGATCTCCGAGAGGACAGTATCGGAATACTCGCTCACCGCCATGATCTTCTCATTGGAAAGCCGCTCCAGGGAACGCTCCGTCTTTTCCATGGCATAGGTCACTGCCTCCTCCACCGCGTCGTCCACCTGGCCCTTGATACTCTCCATCTCATTGCTCACCATGTCTGCAATTTCACTTTTTGCCAGTGCCCTGGACTGTTCCGAAACCTCGCCCTTCTTATCCGGGATCAGAAAGCTCAATATAAAAATGATTCCCCCCGCAGCCAGCAGGACAATCTCCGTCATCTCCATCTTTTCATTCCTTTTCCGCAGCAAACAGGCCTCTGCGCTGCCTGCTCTCATCAATGCCCCCCGCTTGTCAGATTTTTATGTCAAAGCTTTTCTTCTCCTTCACTACCATCTGCTCCCTGGGCTGCTGCTTCCTGCGCCTTCCGCCGTCGCCGCGATACTCATTGCTGCCCTTCTCCCGGGCATCCTGCTTTTTCCCTGACCACCGGGCATCATCACCGCTATGCACTTCTTTGGTCAGCTTTTGTTCATTTTTCTGTACCTGAAACTGCCCGTTGCTCTGATCCACAAAGGCTTTATTATCCTCATTCTGTTTAATCGTAGAATAATCCTGTGCCCTTGACACCGTCGTCAATTCTATGGAGCTGAATGCCATATCCGTACCCTCCTGCCCGCAAATACCGCCTTTTAAAGGGACATCATCCTGACCTCTCCCCGATCCCGCACAAACTTGCAATAATGGTAACTGGTATGGATGGTCTTGGTCGCGTCTCCTATGATAATCGTTGTTCCCGGAAACATCTCATTATTCACTAAGATTTCCGCCTGCTTTTGGGTCTCCATCATTTTGCGCAGCTTCTCCAGCCGAATATCCAGCTCCCGGAGCTCCGCCGTCTTCTCCTCCACCAGGGCCGCCACGGTCTTCATATATTTCAGCTGGCTCTCATTGAACTGTGCACCCTTCTTCATCTTTTCCTTAAAGGTTTCCAGTATCACCTCCGCATTCTGCACCGTCTTCATGGTATCTGCCTGGGTTTTCTGAAGCCTTGTGTACTGGGTTTTAATCAAGGGATTGACGCCCACCTCCAGGATGGTAGTGGCCCCCATGCTGGCGCCGATGGACTTGGCCTCAATCCGTTTTGCTGCCTGCACATAGCCGCCCACAATCAGGCCCCTCTTTCCTTCCACAATGACCTCCGTTCCCGCGGACACACGGCTATGTAAGATTGCACCGGAATGCACGAACCCTCCGGCCACAACTCTGGCATTTTCCAGAAACTTTACCATCACGTCGCCGCCGGCCTTCAGCATCCCGCCTGCGGCGCCGTTCATCCCCTTTCCAATGGTAATGCAGCCTCCGGCGATGATCTTTGCCCCCTCTACCAGCCCTTCTATAATCACGTTTCCTCCGGCCTTGACTTCGAAATTGGCAGACACATTGCCGTCAACCTGAATACTCCCCTGGTAATCCAGATTGCCTGTGGACACGTCCACATCTTTCACCGAATAAACGTCTGACACGAACACCTTATCCTCCAGCAGCGTCACATGTCCGTCCACCTGGGTAAAGATCGTCCTCTTGTCTTCGGAAAGTCCGATATTCTGCCCGAATTTCAACGTAATGCGCTTTGGCTCCTTGGCTTTGATCCGATTGCCATGTATATCGCTGCCGTCAATTCCGGGAATCTCTGGGATTATCCGGGCCAGGGCATCCCCCTTCTTACATTGGTTGATGGTGGTCAACGTGAAATAATCCACACTGCCATCCTCGCATACTCTGGGACGCCTGTGGGTTTCCGTGTTAAAAAAGTATTCAATGCTGGCATCCACGCCGGGAGTGGGCTCCTTGCCTTTCGCCAGAATAATATCCTTACCGTAGAGGCCTTCCGACTGAAAATGCTCCTGCAGGTCCCCCATCTGTATACCATACACTATGTCCCGCAGTCTGAGATCCCGCAGAAAATCGTCAAAGGTAATCCTGCTTCCTGCCTCCGTCGGGGGAATAAACCTTACCGTAGCAGACATCTTGTCTTCCGCAATATCCAGCATATAGGATTCCGGATATACCGGGCAGGGCTCGTTTCCGAGAAAGTACACTGCTTCTTTCTCATCCATGACCATCATTTCCAGTTTGTTGCGGTCATATGCAATTCCATATCCGTCAAGATAGTCGGCGATCTCCCCTACCCGCAGCACGTCTCCCGTATCATCCGGAGGAAACAGCTTCAGGCCATAGCCGTTCTCATAATTTACCAATTGAAAGTAACCATTCCGCATAGTCTTCTCCCATGAATGTGCATCGGCCTTAAGGCCGCTTTCCGTTGCAGGAAAAGGCCCCTGGTGTACTGACCTGTTCCTATTTTGCCAAATGCCTTGCCATTTGGCTGAAAATGAACGGGCCACTACGCTAGTTATCTGTCAAAATCCCCATGTAGTTTCCCATCTTTGTCTTCATTTTCTGTAAAGCACGTGTATGCAGCTGGGACACCCTGGGCTCCGAAACCTCCAGAATGCTGCTGATTTCTTTTAAAGTCAGTTCTTCGTAATAATACAGTGTAATGACCTTCTGCTCTTTCTCGGTAAGCAGCTGAAGCGCATCTCCCAGAACCTTCGCCAGCTCTTCCTTTTCGATTCGCTCCTCCGGAGATTCAAACCTGGCGGTGGTATGCCTGCCATAATCCTGAGAGACGTCGCTCCCCTGCTCCATATATTCATTCAGGGAAACCAGACCTGTAATTTTCATCTGCGACTGCCATTCCAGGTATTCATCCTCCGAAATTCCCAGCCCCGCTGCAATCTCCTCATCGGTAGCCGCATGGCCGGTCGCCTGCTCCACCTCCCTGATGACTGTCTCGATCTTCTTCTGCTTCTGCCGTATTGTCCTGGGAATCCAGTCCATCTTGCGGATCTGGTCCAGTATGGCCCCCCGAATCCGCAGGCTTGCATAAGTCTCGAACTTAACTTCCTTAAAACAGTCAAATTTGTCGATGGCATCAATTAATCCGAAAATACCATAGCTTACAAGGTCGTCATATTCCACATTGTATCCGAGATACATGCTGAGACGTCCTGCCACAATCTTTACAAGCGGAGCAAATTCCAAAATAAGCTTTTCCCTGGCTTCCGGTGATTTTGCCTTTGAATATTCTTCCAACAGCTTTCTTCTGCCTGCCTCATCCATGAAACCCGCCGCTCCTTTCGTCTTTTATTACTCCTCCTCGTCCAGGGCACCGCCGATAACCTGGTCATCCGCATCTTCCTGACTTTCCCGTCCCCCCTCGGCACCCTCGGCTTCTTTCTCTATAACCTCGCCCTCTTCCTTCCGCTTCTGCTCGTTCTGGGCATCGAAAAAGTTAAGAGTCCACGCCAGGATACTGCCCAGAAGATAAAACAGCACCAGAACACCAAACAGGATGGAAAGCCGCTCCACCATGGCAAACTTTTGTATGAAGGTGATAATACACGTAATTGCTCCCGCCAGGAGCATCAGTACCATCGGTAAATTTTTTCTGTTCATTCCTGAGATTCCTTCGTCATTACGCTAAATTACGGATTCGGCCCGGCCTACCGCACGGATAACATAATCCCCTGTTTCCGGATAAAATATCACGGTTCTCCCGTAATTCTTCCCTGTATCCTGTGCAATAATCGGTATTTTCAGCTCCTTCAGCTTTGCTTTGGTCGCCTCCACATTCCTGTCGCCGACCTGGCCCACATTCATGCTGCTGCCCTGTCCCTGAAAGGGGAACATGGTAGCCCCTCCGGCAATCTTAGCCACCATACGCCTGCGCATTGCACCCAGCCTCTCCATCTGACGGACAAGCTCTTCAATCCCTGTATCTGCAAACTTTGCGACATTCAGCTGCCCGTTCCTCATAGCCTTACTGTCCGGTAACATAATATGTGCCAATCCGCCGATCTTCGTCTGCGGATCTCTGATCGCGATTCCCACACAAGAACCAAGACCCAGAGTCGTCACTCCGTTGGGGCTTACGCAAGTCTTCAAGTCTGCCATTCCAACTTTAATTATTTCACTCATGCTTCATTCCCGCTTCTCTTGTTTCTCTTAAATTTCAATAGATACCCGGAAATTCCTTTCGTCACACTACAGGTAATCCCAGTGAGGTCAATATCTTCGCATAAGACTCCATATCGGGAATCAGGATAAAATATCCGTCCAACTGTATCTCGTCATGAAACTGTGACTGAATCAGAAGGATCTTGTCACCGAAAATGCCGAACTGAATTGCCGGTACGCTTAAGATTGCCCCCGCCATATCCACGGTCAGTGCCGGAGGAGTGGGGAATATCTTCAGGTTTGTCAGCGTGGACAGCGAATTCAGGTAAGCACCGGTAATGATGTTACCCACTTCTTTCATGGCCGAAAGCCCCATCTCTTCAAATTCGCTTCCGGGAGGCAGCATGCCCATGGTAATCTTCTGGATCAGATGGCGCGCCGTCTGTTCCTCCACCATAAACATCATACTTCCCGTGATGTCACCCTCAACGCCCAGGAACACGCCCACCATAATCAGTTCTTCGCCGCCCATCATCTCACCGACTTCCGTGAATTCAAGCAGCCTGACCTGAGGTACCTTCATATCGACCTTGGTCTGCAGCATCTGTGACAATGCTGTCATTGCATTCCCGGCCCCGATATTTCCCAGCTCCTTCAAAACGTCATAATATGTTTCAGTAACCTGCTCCAAGCTCATGTTTGCCATGAAACTATTCTCCTTATCTTTATAATCCTAATTTCCCTCCAGGCTGATCGTGTTCAGGTCAAACAGGGAAATCAACTCTCCGTTGTGCTTGCCGACGGCATTAATCAGGCTGGACTTCTCTTCCTTCGCATTGTACGTGATCTTTTCGATCTCGTTGGCCGAAAGCGCCACAACCTCCTTCACCTCATCCACCAAAAAGCCCACATTGCCTTCCTGCTCCAGCTTAACGACTATGATCCTCGTCAGCTTGGTAATAACGTCGTCCTCCAGGTCCATCTTCCTGCGTATGCTGATAACCGGAATGACTTCGCCCCGCATATTAATTACGCCCTTAAGGAAATCCGGCATCTTGGGGATGCGGGTGATTGACTGCATTTTTACAATATTATCAATGTTGCGGATGTCGATTCCGTACTGTTCCTCTCCCAGCCTGATGACAATAAACTGGATGGATGCTTCCGCAGCCGCCTTTCCTTCTTCTACCAGCAGTTCCTGTGCCGTACTCTTACTGACTTCCATATCCGTCTGCTCCCCTTTCCTAAATCAGCGCATTGGCATCCAGAATCAGGGCGATTTCACCGTCACCGAGAATGGTTGCTCCACTGATAAACTTGCACTGCTTGATATATTTGCCCAGAGACTTGATAACGATTTCCTGCTGGCCGATCAGCTCATCGATCACAAGGCCCGCCATCTTATCCCCTTTCTTCACAATGACAACGATCAGGTTCTCATCCGCCGCCTTCTTGCTCTCCACATCCAGCACCTCGTTCAGGCGGATCAGAGGAATCACCTGGCCCCGCAGATGGATCACCTCTTTATTCTGCACCAGCTTCACATCGGTGGGCTGAATATCCTCCAGTGTCTGGATGGAGCCCAGGGAAATGGCATATTTCTCATCTCCCACCACTACCATCAGCGCCTGAATGATTGCCAGCGTCAGGGGCAGCCTGATGGTCCATGTGCTTCCCTCACCCAGCTTGGACTTGACCTCCACCTCTCCGCTTAAGGATTCGATCTTGGAACGCACCACATCAAGGCCCACACCTCTTCCGGAGACATCCGTAACCTTCTTCGCCGTGGAAAAGCTGGGAAGGAACAGCAGATTGATAATTTCCTTTTCCGTCATATTGGCGGCCTGCTCGGGAGTGATGGAGCCCCGCTCAATTGCCTTATCCCTTACCGCGTCAGTATCAATACCGTTTCCGTCGTCCCTGACCTCAATGACCACGTTATTTCCGTCCTGATAAGCATCCAGGAAAATAGACCCCACCGAAGGCTTTCCCCTCTCGGCACGCAGTTCGGCAGACTCGATACCATGATCCGCGGAATTCCTTAACAGGTGCATCAAAGGGTCGCCGATCTCATCCACCACGGTACGGTCCAGCTCGGTCTCCTCACCGGTCATATACAGCTCCAGCTTCTTATCCAGCTTCTTGGAAAGATCGCGGATCATCCTGGGGAACTTGTTTACCACGCTCTCGATGGGAACCATCCTCACCTTCATCACTGACTCATGAAGGTTGGTAGTTACCTGCTCCAGATACTCAATCTGCTCGTTAAAGGCGCTGTTGGTATTGGTCTGCTCCTGGCTGGAGACGGATACCAGGGAATTCTTCGCTATAATCAGCTCACTGACCAGATTCATCAGGGAATCCAGCTTCTCAATATCCACACGCACGGTCCGGTTCACCACCGGCTTTGACGCTTTCTTAACATCCTGCTTAGCAGGTGCCGTCTGGGCGGGTGCCGCAGCAGGCTCCGCATGGGCCTCCGCCGCAGCCGCCGTCTCTGCCGGCAGCTCCTTCTCCTTTTCTTTCTCCTCCGCTTCCGCTTTCTCCGACGCTTCTATCTTCCTGTAGGATTCGTTGTCTTCCAGCAAAATGGGAGCGCCGAAAGCCTTTTCGATCTCGGACACGCTTTCGGCCGCCGTGATAATCCTGTCAATCTCCGCATCGGAAAGCAGGATCAGCGTAAAGTCCCGGTCAAACTTTTCATCCTCCACATCCTGGGCACTGGGCATGGAAACGATGATTTCTGCCATCTCTTCCACTGCCTTGAACACCAGGAAAGCCCTTGCCGCCTTGAGGATACAGTTCTCCTGCACTACCACATTGAGGCCATAGACCTTCTTGCCCTGATTCTGCGCCTCCCGGATCACGGAAATCTGAGATTCGTCCAGGGTAATGTCATTCCACTTTTCCCCGCCCACAGGCTCCGAAGAAGCGGGTGCCGGGGCAGCCTCCTCCTTCGGCGAAGAAGCGCCCTTCTCCCCGTTTAAAATATCGTTCAGCTGCTTAATCAGTGCCTCATTGTCATTGGTTCCTTCGTCGGCATTATTCTGAATATTGTCGGTATACTCCTCCAACGCGTCAAGACATTGAAAAAGAACATCAATCAGCTTAGGCTGTACCTTAATATTTCCGTTGCGCACTTCCGAGAACACATTCTCCATATCATGGGTCAGATTCTGCATTCTCTTGTACCCCATGGTACCCGCCATTCCCTTCAGCGAATGCGCCGCCCGGAAAATCTCATTCACGGTATCCTCCCCTTCCGGATCGGATTCCAGTTCCAGAATCTGTGTGTTCAGATTCTGCAAATGTTCCTTCGTCTCGTCAAGGAAGATCTCAAGATACTGATTTACGTCCATACTGCTTACCCCCATCCCTTTCTTTTGTGGCTATGCTTTCACACCAACATTTAAGATGATTTCCTGTGCAATCTGGTCCAGCGGTACTACCTGGTCCGACAGCCCTGCCGCAACCACCGCCTTTGGCATACCGTACACCGTACAGGTTGCCTGACTCTGAGAGATTACATGAACCGGCCTTTTGGCCTCCAGATTTCTGATTCCTTCCGTTCCGTCTGCCCCCATTCCCGTCATGACGACACAGACGATCTTGTCGTAATGGCTGTCGGCCAGGGATTCATACATATAATTTGCACAGGGCTTAACCCCTTCCCTGGTGGGCTCGTCCGTATAGTGGATCGTATACTTGCCGCCCACGCGCCTGACATTCATGTGCATACCGCCCATGGCCACATAGACACAGCCCTTCAGCAGCTCCTCCCCTTCCTGCGCCTCCTTCACACGAATGGCGCTCAGTTCGTTCAGCCGCTCCGCAAGGGATGCAGTAAACCCCTTTGGCATATGCTGCACCAGCAGCACCGGTGCATCCAGCTCCGCCGGAAGCCTGGTAATCACTTCCTGCAGGGCCTTGGGCCCGCCTGTGGAGCTGGCAATGGCAACTACCTTCGTCCCCGGTGCCTTGGCGGAATACTTTCTGGCAATATCCACCATCCTGGCTGTGACCTGTCTGCTCTCCTGCTGCTTCTCCCGGGACTCCAGCTCCGGCAGCCGGCTGTTGACCACAACCTCCAGGATCTCCAGAAATTGCTTCCGGAAGGTGTCCACACGGCAGTCCACCGCACTGTCCGGCTTATGTATGAAGTCAAGGGCGCCCAGCTCCAGCGCATCCAGGGTAAGCTTTGCCCCTTCCCTGGTATCCGTACTGGCCACCATTATCCTTGCCCGGATCTTGTTATCCCGCAGCTTCTCCAGCAGCTGAATGCCGTTCATTTTCGGCATGTTCACGTCGAGAACCACCGCGTCATACTGATTCCTGCCAAGCAGATCAAGCGCCTCCAGCCCGTTTGTGGCCCTGGCCACAACGCGGAATCTTTCATCTGATTCAATTATATCACAGAGGACTCTTCTCATGAGTGCAGAATCATCAACGATTAGAATTTTTTTCTGTGTCATGAATCATTTTCCTTTCTTCGGCTCTTTCTTTCTTCTTCGAAAATGTACCTGATGATTTCCTCTCTCGTCTTCTGGTCCATGTCATAGTACTGCACCCTGTGCTCCCATGTACCGGGACGGTTTTCCAGTTCCCTGGCGCTTAATACCTTACCCACAACCTCATACTTCTTCTGCTCGTTGTTTTTCAACAGGTTGTAGCTGATGTAAAGAAAGCTTTCCTCTTCATACTTCTGGGTAGAAATAAACCGCAGCCCCCCGCCGCTGATGTCCACTATGACGCTTTGGCGCAGAGGAAGCCCCGGCGTCAGCATATAATTCTCGCTTTCCTCTATGGCCTGGATCTCTTCCTCCTCCAGGTTTCTGGCACACATTTCCAGGGCACAGCTGAAGCGGTAATACTCCCGCCGCTGGTACTTCCTGAGATTGCTGGTCATCTCCACCACCAGAAGATATACATTATTACTCTTATACCTGTCAATAATCCGGGCAAAACACTGAAAAAGCCCGCTGGAACCGTAGAATACCAGATCAAACTCGCTGTCCACCGGAAGCAGAATCAGCTTGGTCTGCTCCATGGGCATTGTGATCTCCAGCGTATCCTCCGACAGGAAATCATGCAGGCTACTGTAAAAGGTCCGCTTCTTGCCATCCCTCTGCATCTGCTTTTCCCCGGCCCGGCCCACTGCCTGCAGTTCTATTTTATCACCTATCGAAACAAATTTAGAAAGCATTGACACCATCCTAACCACCGTCCCGTTCCCTATTTTTTACCGATCATCAAGTGGGAGAAAAAGGCTGCCATCCCCCTCTTGGGCTGTCTCTCTTCCTCTTCCTTCCCCAGAAGCTTACGCGCCATTTTCTCGTATGCCGCAGCGGATTTTGCCCCCGGATTCTGAATGGAAACCGGCATCTGCTGCATCACGGCCCGCAGCAGCTGTACATCCTCCGGCACACTCCCCAGATATGTCATGGGAATCTTTAAGTACCTCGACACTACCGCATTGAGCTTGTCAAAAAGGATCAGTCCCTCTTCTTCCTTCTCCACCCGGTTGGCAATCATCTTTACCTTGGTAGCTTCCTCGCTGAATCTGGGATGCCTGTACAGTGCCTTCAGCAGGGAATAGGAATCGGTGATGGAAGTAGGCTCCGGCGTGGTTACCAGCAGAATTTCCCCGCTGGCCACCAGAAATTCCAGTACCGCATCGGAAATTCCCGCTCCGGTATCCACAATGATAATATCCGCTATGCTGTCCAGCTCCACCAGGTTCTGTATAATATAATTCAAATAATCACGGCTTAAATTCGACATACCTGCAATTCCGCTGCCACCGGAAATAAATCCCACATCCATAGGCCCCCAGGTAATAATTTCCCTGATGTTCATCCCCTGATAAATCAGGTCACAGAAATTATGCTTTGGAACGGTGCCGAACATGATCTCGATATTGGCAAGCCCGAAATCTGCGTCCAGAATAATAATCTTCTGATCCATCTTTCGAAACTGGACTGCCAGATTAATGGAAGTATTGGACTTTCCCACGCCCCCCTTGCCGCTTGTAACTGTGATCACACGGGCCAGGGGTTTGGCCTGCTGCTGGCTTGCCTTGATAATTCTCAGTTGTTCCGCCTGATCCATGGCGCCTCCTTTTCCTCATCGTAAAACCTCATCGCCTTCCTGTGCTGAGCAGGCTCTTGACCGTCTTCTGGGGATTGAACAGTTCAATGTCATCGGGAACGTTCTGCCCGAAGGTCACGTAGGCGATAGGCACCTCCACATACAGTCTCAGGTTCATCAGATTCCCCAGTGAAGATGTTTCATCCAGTTTCGTAAAAATCAGCTGATACTCGTCTATCTCCTTGTAGCTCATGGCAATCCGCTGCAGATCCCGATATTTCGTAGTGGCCGACAGCACCAGGAAGGTCTGGCACTCTCCCGACTCTCGCGCCACCTGAAGTAGCAGCTTCATCTTCTCCAGCAGCTCCTCGTTCTGGTGGGAATGTCCCGCCGTATCTACAAAAATATAATCAAAGTCCCTGAAGTCCGAGATTGCCGTCCGAATCTCGTCTTCCGAATATATAACCCGGAAGGGCGCCTCCAGAATATTGGCGTAAGTACGCAGCTGCTCCGCTGCCGCAATACGATAGGTATCCGCGGTCAGAAGCGCCACCTTCTTTTTCTCATCCACGGAAAAATGGCTGGCAATCTTGGCAATGGTGGTCGTCTTCCCGATCCCCGTAGGCCCCATGAACAACAGGGTTTTGGGACCCTTTGCTGCCGGGGTAATCCCTTCTGCCTTTCCGAATTTCAGGATCATTTTCTGGTACACGTTTGCCAGAATATAGTCAAAAGGCAGATTAGGCTTCCTGTTCTTCTCCAGATCGTCCACGATCAGATTGGCATACTTTTCATCCACCTCGTTTTCTATCATGGTATTATACAACAGCCTGATAAACTTATCCTGCTCTTTGCTTCCGTCGTCGGGGGCTGCCGTGCCTTCCCGGCCCTCGCCCTCCGGAGATGCCGGCTCCTCCTGGGCCGGCTCGCTCCTGGCCGCTTCCTGCTGAAAGCGGGACACCAGCATGGTCTGCAGACTGTCCAGCTTCTTCTCGATATTCTGTGAGCTCTCGTTCATAACGCTGACGGCATTCTGGGCGGCACGCACCCCCTCCTCCAGCTTTGCCGTGTCGGGATCCACTGTCCTGGGTGCTTCCCTGCGTACTGTCTTTAAGGAATCCCCGTCTTCCTCCAACGCCACGGTCACTTCTACCTGCTTTCCTCCGAAGACTCCTGAAAATCCTTTTTTCTTTGCAGTTTTTACATTCATGACTACCAGCCCGCTGCCCAATTCCTTCCTGGCAGCCTCTGTAGCCTCCTCCTCTGTCTTTCCTACAAATTTTTTGATTATCATTATGCCGTCACCATCCCAACTGACTGTAATTCTACGTTAGATTCCACCTCGTTATACGATACCACCACAAGCTCCTTGAAGTAATCCTCCGTCAGGCGCTTGAAATACATACGCACAATGGGCGACGTGATAACGATAGGGCTCTTTCCCAGATTTTCCAGCTTCTGGACCTCCTTGCCCACAGAATCTATAATCATCCGGGACCTGCCCGGATCCAGGTTCAGGAAGGCACCGTTCTCCGTCTGCTTGACGCTTCCCATGATTTCCTGCTCAATCTTGGGATCCAGTGTCACCACACTGGTAGTCTCATGGGCAGGGAAATACTTGGTGGAAATTGCCCGCTTCAGGCTTTGGCGGACATATTCCGTGAGAATATCCGTATCCCTGGTAGTCGGTGCGTAATCTGCCAGCGTCTCCATTATGGTGAGCAGATCCCTGATGGAAATGCCTTCCTTGAGCAGATTCTGCAGAACCTTCTGGATCTCGCCCAGCCCGAGAAGCTTCGGCACCAGCTCCTCCACCAGCGAAGGATTGCTTTCCTTCATATTGTTGACAAGATTCTGTACATCCTGGCGGGTCAGCAGCTCGTCGATATACTGCCGGATGACCTCGGTCAGGTGGGTGGCAATAATGGAGGGCGGATCCACCACCGTATATCCCAGGCTCTCGGCCCTCTCCCTCTGGCTCTCGGTAATCCAGATTGCCGGCAGATGGAAGGAAGGCTCAAAGGTGGGGATACCCGTAATCTCTTCCTCCACATAGCCGGGATTCATTGCCATATAATGGTCGAAAAGGATTTCTCCCTCGCTGACCTGTATGCCCTTGATCTTGATAATATACTGATTCGGGTTCAGCTGGATATTGTCCCGCAGTCTGATAATGGGCACCACAGTACCCAGCTCCAGCGCAATCTGCCTTCGGATCATCACCACACGGTCCAAAAGGTCGCCGCCCTGGTTCACGTCGGCAAGGGGGATAATGCCATAGCCGAATTCCAGCTCAATGGGATCCACCTGCAGCAGGCTGTTTACGTTCTCCGGCTGCCGGATCTCCTCGGCGGCAGCTTCCTCCTCGTCCACGGCCTGCTCGATGCCGGCAATCTCCAGACTGCCTGCCATCATCCTGCCTCCCACCACGAAGAGCAGTCCCAGCCCTACAAAGAGCACCGTATTCAGTTCGGTAACCACACCCAGAAAAGCAAGGGTTGCCCCTACCAGATACATAACCTTGGGCACGCCGAAGAGCTGCCTGACAATGGCGGGACCGAAATCCGCCTCCTTGCTGCCCTTGGTGACAAGAATACCTGTGGAAAGAGAGATCAGCAGGGAAGGGATCTGGCTCACAAGGCCGTCACCGATGGTCAGGATACCATAAGTATCCAGCGCGGTACTGGCATCCACGCCCAGGCGCAGCACACCCATGGCAATACCGCCTGCCAGGTTGATGACTGTCAAAATCAAACCTGCCACCGCATCTCCTTTGACGTATTTCACGGCACCGTCCATGGAACCGAAGAAACTGGATTCCTGCTGTATCTTGTCACGTCTTGCCTTGGCTTCTTTGTCGTCGATGGCTCCCGTATTCAAATCCGCGTCAATGGCCATCTGCTTACCGGGCATGGCATCCAGGGTGAATCTCGCCGTTACCTCAGCCACACGCTCGGAACCTTTGTTGATGACCAGGAACTGGATCAATATCAGGATAATGAAAATAATGGCACCCACGATCAGGTCGCCGCCGCCTACAAACTTACCGAAGGTCTTTACCACGTTACCGGAATCTCCCGTGGTAAGGATCAGCCTGGTGGAAGACACATTCAGGGCAATCCTGAATATCGTCGTAAACAGCAGGATCGTCGGGAAATAAGATATATCCAGCACTTCCTCGGTAAACATACATACAAAAAGTATGGTAAACGCTATTGCTATATTAAATGCCATGCACACGTCAACCAGTACGGCAGGAAGCGGGACAATAAACATAATAAAGGCAATCAGGATATAAAGCGCGACAATCGCGTCTGTTTTTGCCATTTTCAGATTCATACCCGTTTCCTCCTTTCTATCCTATTCCGAAAGCCTCACATTATTCAACCCCGGAAAATCTTCTCACAATTTACCTTTTAACTGATATACGAACGCCAGCACGTCCGCCACCGCCTGATACAGCTCCGGCGGGATCATCTGCCCGATGTCCACGTTAGCGTACAGCATACGGGCCAGAGGCTTATTTTCCACAATCTCTATCTGGTTCTCCCTGGCGACCTCCTTGATCCGTGCCGCCATGTAATCCTCGCCCTTGGCAATGACCACGGGCGCTTCCGCCACCTCGGGGTCATACTTGACAGCCACGGCATAGTGCGTAGGGTTTGTGATAACCACATCCGCCTGGGGCAGATCCTGCATCATACGGCGTCTGGAAGCCTCCTGCATTTTCTGGCGGATCTTACCCTTGATCTGGGGATCGCCCTCCTGCTGTTTGTACTCTTCCTTGATCTCCTGCTTGGTCATCTTCATGTCATTTTTGAATTTCACCCTCTGATAAGCGAAATCCGCCAGAGCTATAAACATATACAACGCCGCAATCCGAATACCGAGATCGATCACAATCTGAGCCGCAAGGGTAATACCCTGCATCAGCCCCATTCCGTAGAGATTGAGCAGCAGCATTTCCCGGTCTCTCAGGTAATTATAACAGATAAAGGCAATCAAGCCAATCTTTGCAATCGATTTAATTAATTCCGCCAGGGAATTGACGGAAAAAATCTTTTTAAACCCTTTCAGCGGATTGATCTTATTGAATTTCGGCATCAGGGGCTTAAAGGTGGGCTCCCATTTGACCTGGATAATGTCACTGACGAAGGCTACCACAAAGCCAATCAGCAGAAGCGGCGCTATGATAACCAGCGTCTGTACCATCATCATGGAAAACACGGCCCTGGCATCCGGCTCCGGCATACGTCCCTCCCAGTAAGTGGCAATGTCCGGAATCCGGTCATAGGCATTGGGAAATATTTCCAGAAGCTGGGTGCCGATACTCCCCACAAACAGCTTCAGGCACAGGAACAGCGCCATCAGCCCCAGGCCGTTGGCGACCTCCCGGCTTTTTGCTACCTGCCCCTCCTTGCGGGCATCATCCAGCTTCTTCTGAGTGGCGGGCTCCGTCTTCTCGCCGCCCATTCCTTCCTTTGCAAAAAACTGCAGATTATATCGGATCATCGTAACGCTCCTGTAAAGGAATCCATCACATGTTTCATTTCTTCAAAAATAAAGTCGGCAATTCCCGGCAGCATATTGGCCGTGAGATAGAACACGCCCAGCCCTACCAGAATCTTCAGCTGCAAGCCTACGGCAAACATGTTCATCTGCGGCGATACCTTGGCCAGCACGCCCAGAACGGCATTAAGCAGCAGAATGGTGCAAAAGATCGGCAGCACGATTCGAAAGCCGATAATGATATAGTCTCCCAGGAACTGCAGCATGGCATCCACCAGCCTGTCACCGTGGAGCACCGCACCGTTTACCGGGATCAATGTAAAGGTATCCGCCAGTGCCGCAAACAGATAGCGGTACATTCCCGTGGCGATCATCAGAAGCATCAGCACATACTGGTAGAATACGCCGGTGATGCTGCTCTGCTCCCGGGACGAAGGATCCATCAGGGTCACCATGGACAATCCCGTTTCCATATCCGCTATCGCCCCCGCAAAATTCATGATGGAGGTACAGATGGATGCCCCCAGCCCCACCAGCAGCCCCACAATTGCCTCTTTTAAGACGATAACGGCATATTCCAGCACCGTGCCATACTCTATGGCAGCCGCCGGAGCCAGCGCCTGGTAAAGAAGCATAGAGGTAAAAAAGCTGATCCCCACCCTGATCTGCATGGGAGTATTCCGCATGCTGAAAAAGGGAGCCACAAAGACAAAACAGGATATTCTCGTAAGGATCAGCAGGAAATATTCCAGATCATACAGGGAAAACGAAAAATTCACCATACCTGTTTATTCCCGGCTATTGGCTTGCGTAAAGGCTGAAAGTACTCCACAGCTCCACCATAAACTGTACCATACCGTTCATCATCCAGGGGCCAAACAAAATCAGTGCAATAAACACGCAGACAATCTTCGGCACAAAGGTCAGTGTCTGTTCCTGGATTGAAGTCACCGTCTGGAAAATACTGACGGCCAGACCGATAATCAGCGATACCAACAGAACCGGCATCGCCGTCTTGATAATCAGGTAAAGTGCGCTCTGGGCCATATCGGCAATTGCTTCTGTTGTCATCTGTCTGCCTTCCTTTCCCTGCTTTTCCGCAGTCTCAGTAGAACGTCTCCACCAGGTTCTTAATCACAAGCCCCCAGCCGTCCGCCAGCACAAACAGCAGAATCTTAAAAGGCATGGAAATCGTGGTGGGGGGCAGCATCATCATACCCATACTCATCAGCGTAGACGCTACCACCATGTCGATCACAATAAACGGTATATAAATCATAAATCCAATCCAGAAGGCCAGCCGCAGCTCACTTAATATGAAGCTGGGCAGCAGCACCGACAGAGGAATGGAAGCATTCCTGCCGTCCCACTCCCTTCCGGCAATATCCATGAACAGCTGCACATCCTTCACCTGGGTCTGGGGATACATAAACTCCCTTAAAGGCTCTATTCCCGCTTCAATTGCCTCCTCCTGGGTCAGCTCTCCCGCCTCGAAAGGCTTGATTGCCTGCTCGTTGATCTGGTTGATCGTGGGCTCCATGATAAAGAAGGTCAGAATCAGCGCAAGGCCTATCAGTACCTGGTTAGGCGGTGCCGTCTGGGTATTCAGCGCCGCCCGGGTGAAGTGAAGCACAATGATGATCCTGGTAAAGGACGTCATCATGATAATGATGGTAGGGGCAAGGGCAATCATCGTCAGCGTCAGAAATATCCTCAGCGCGCCGTTCAACTCCCCGTTTCCGTCATTATAGGTAAAGGTAAAAATATTCCCCGTATTCAGATTGTTCAATTCCTCCGGGGTCTTGCTTGTCCCGGACGGATTCAGTATGGTAGACTGCTCCTGGTCTCCGGCCTGATGCTCTGACGCCCGGACAAGTATGGAATTTTGGATACACAATATGCCCACCGTGACCAGCAGGCATATTATCGTCACTATTCGCTTACATTTCGGCTTATTCCTTATCATCTGGCTGACTATCCTCTGCTTCCACCGAATCCCTGACATTCTTTTTAGCCGCTCTGTCAAGCAGCTCTTTAAAACCTGCGGAGCGAAGAAGGCTTCCCTGTACGGACCTGCCCGCCCTCAACTGATCCTTCGGTATTTCACATAATCGCGTGACTGTGTCCCTGCAGACAGCAAACGCCACATAGGTCTCTCCGATCCGCACGATCTGAATATACTTGTTCCCGGCTATACGCGTAGTCTCAATGACCTCCACGTTGACATTGACATTCTGCTGCTTCTGGTAACCGGCAATCCACCTGGTAACCAGCGCCGTAGCTCCCAGCACCAGTACAAACACCACCAGTACGGCAATGAGCTGTGCATAACCGTCCGTTCTCCCTGACAGAAGAATCGCCATTAACCCACAACCTTCTTTACAGCCTCAAGGACACGCTCTGCCTGGAAGGGCTTTACGATAAAGTCCTTAGCACCTGCCTGGATAGACTCGATAACCATGGCCTGCTGACCCATTGCGGAACACATAATCACCTTAGCGCCTGCGTCCAGCTTCTTGATTTCCTTCAGTGCCGCAATGCCGTCCATCTCAGGCATGGTAATATCCATCAGCACAAGGTCAGGGGTGACTTCCTTGAATTTCTCCACGGCCTTCATGCCGTTTTCGGCCTCTCCTGCAACATTGTAGCCGTTCTTACTGAGAATATCCTTTATCATCATTCTCATGAACGCCGCATCATCACATACCAAAATATTCTTTGCCATTAAAACATCCTCCTACTATTTAATAATCTCTGTGACTCTGACGCTAAAGCTTTCTTCTATTACAACCACTTCGCCTCTGGCAACAAACTTTCCGTTTACCAGCACATCTATAGGTTCTCCGGCAATCCGATCCAGTTCAATGATCGTACCGGGTGCAAAATTGAGAATTTCCGAAATCGACTTGGATGTCCTCCCAAGCTCCACGGTAACCTCCAGCGGCACGTCCATGATCAGCCCGATATTTTCCTGACCCTGGATCGGTCTCCCGTCGCCGCCAAAGCTCTGAAACTGTGCCGGCTGGACGTTGACATTCTGCATCGCCCCCTGGGGCGCCATGCCCATCATCTGGGGTGCCATGCCCATAGGTGCCATCTGCATCCCCTGGGGATACATTCCCATGGGCGACATCCCCATAGGTGCCATCCCCTGCTGCATGGCCATGGCATTCATATCCATCTGGGGTGCCATGCCCATCTGGGGGTTCATTCCCATTTGAGGGTTCATTCCCATCTGCGGGCTCATACTCATATCCGGCTGAGGGCTTTGTGCCGCCGGTGCCTGAGGACTGGCTGCCGGTGCCGGTTCCGGCTGAGGAGCCGGTGCGCCGTCGTCCTGAGTGCCCATGAAGGTGGATACGATCCTGCGGGCAAATTCTACGGGATACAGCTGCATGATCGTGCTGTCTACCAGCTCGTCAATCTGCATCCTGAATGCAATCTTGATAAAGGTGCCTCCCAGAAACGGCGAAATATCCTCTCCGTTCTTGACCTGGGTCAAATCCAGCAGGGACGCCTCCGGGGGACTGATGTCGATGGTCGTCTTCAACATCGTGGAAAGGGAGGTTGCGGCGGAACCCATCATCTGGTTCATTGCTTCGGATATTGCACTCAGGTGCAGCTCTCCCAGCTCTCCGTCGGTATTGGTACCGTCCCCGCCCATCATTAAATCCGTTATAACTTTTACATCATGCTCCTTGAGCACCAGGATATTGGTTCCGTCCAACCCCATAGTGTACTTAATCTGAATAAACACACAGGGCTTCTCGTAATCCCCCAGCAATGTACTCCAGGTAGCGGAGCTCACAACAGGAGTTGTAATGTTTACTTTCCGGTTCACGAGAGAGTACAGTGTCGTTGCCGACGATCCCATACTGATATTGGCAACCTCTCCGATGGCGTCCTTCTCTATATCTGTCAGGACTTCCTCCGGCGGCGTCTCCCCTGCACCTGCCTCGCTGCTGGGGATCTCGGTCACCTCTTCATTACTCCCTATACCCTCCGGTGCCTCTTCCCCGGACAGATCCATGCCGTTTAAGAGGGCTTCTATTTCATCCTGCGACAGCATTCCATCCATTGTCTACTCCTCCTCTTTGATGACTGACGTAATCCTGACTGCGTAGGAATCCTTTTCAGTGCCAGGCAACGCGGTAAACTTTTTGATATTACCTACATATATATTCATATCCTCATCCACCCTGGAGTCAAGGCGGATACAGTCTCCCACCTGCAGACCCATAAAATCACTGACAGACACGACAGTCTTGCCGAGTACTGCTCTGATGGGAATATCCACCTTGCGTATCAGCGCTTCAATGTATTCCTCATAATTTTCATCATGATTTTCCTGCATGGTAGAAAACCAATACTTGGTATTCAGCTTATCCATGACATCTTCCAAGGTAAAGAATGGAAGACAGATATTCATAAACCCTTCCACATCCCCGATCTTCATGGTCAGCGTTATGATTGCTATCATATCGTTGGGCGCAATCACCTGCGCAAACTGGGGATTCGTCTCCAGCCGCTGCAGAACCGGGTTAATATCGATTACATTCTTCCAGGGATCCCTCAGGAGCTGGGTGAACATAATCAATATCTTCTGTATGATCGTCAGCTCAATCTCCGAAAAATCTCTGCTCTTTTCCAATGGAATTCCGCTCCCGCCCAGCATACGGTCCAGCATGGCATAGCCCAGATTCGTGGCAAGATCCACAATGATCTGCCCGTTTAGCGGTGCGAAATTGATAATCCCCAAAATGACCGGGTTGGAAAGTGCATTTGTAAACTCGTTAAAAGTCACCGTCTCCGAACTAGACACGGAAACCTGTACATTTTTTCTCAGATATACCGGAAGATTTGTGGAAATCAGCCGGCTGTAATGTTCAAATATAATCTCTAAGGTCCTCAGATGCTCCTTGGAGAACTTCGTCGGGCGCCTGAAATCATAATCCTTAACCTGCCTTTCGTCCGTTTCCTGCATCTGGTCAACATCCAGTTCACCTGCAGACAGAGCCGCCAGCAGATTATCTATTTCACTTTGGGACAGTACCTCGCCCACGCCTGTTCACCTCCTGTCGATGCCTTAAATCTCCGTCAAAGATCATCCGAATTTTATACCGTTAAGACCGATCTTAAAGATAAAGTTGGAGTCAAACAGCTTCTGTATTTCCTCAAGGATCTCGTCGCGGATCCCTTCCAGATCCTCCTGGCACTCCTCCAGCGTATGCTCCCGGACCACCCTGGTAATCACGTCCTGTACCATGGTGGCTCTTTCAGCCATCTTCTCCGCTCCGCCATTGGCCTTATAGTCCTCATGCTTCGTATTCTGATAAAGAGAAGGCGTAAACATGATATAGGGCTGTTTTGAGCTGACCTCCGTGCTGCCGTCCTCGTTGACGACGGTGGAGTGCTTTAACGGTATCATCATCTCCGTCAAATCATAGGTCTCCGTTTCGGATAAGGGCACATCCGCCAGAGGGATTCCGCCCGGATTATACAGCTCCAGATTCAAAACCGTGGCAATGCTGGTGACCAGCTCCGCCGTTTTCTTGTTGGTCCCCGTCACACTGATCATCATCACCGTGGTCAGTGCAATATTCACAATCAGCAGTACAAGGATAAGGATACTAAGCAAATTCTTCTTCATAATGTTTACGTCCCTCTGTCTGTTTTCATTCTTTCATATCTTGTCTGAAACGATTTTCCCGTTAATTCTGAGACGGGTTATATATTCTGATTTCCACCCTTCGGTTCAGGCTCCTGCCTTCCGGCGTGGAATTATCCGCCACAGGCTCTCTCTCGCCCATACCGGAATGTTTGATATTGGCAGGATCAAGCAGCGCATTCTCCTGCAGGTAATAGAACACGGCCAGTGCCCTGGCATTACTCAGTTCCTCGTTGTCGGCATATTTTGCTCCGGACTGGGGAACGTTATCCGTATGTCCCATAATCTCTATGGTTCCGGTACTGTATCTTTCCAGGACCACGCTGACCTTGGACAACACCTCCTCGGCCCCCTCCTTCAGCTGTGCACTTCCGGAATCAAAGAGCAGCGCTCCGTTCATGGACAACTGTACAAACTGTGCGGTGAAGCTGACGTCCACCTCGTCTCCTATGCGGTTTTCCTGAAGGATCTCTTCGATGGCCTCCGAGTACTCCTCATTCTCCTGGAGCTGCTCCTGCTCAAGATACTGCTCCAGCGACTCCTGCGCTTCCGGCGACAACTCAAATTCCTGGAAATCCTCGCCGTCCGTCTCGCTGTCAGCCGTCTTTCCCGTGCTGTTGATGTACTCATCCAGCTCGTTTAACTGGCTGACGCCGTTGCTGATTAGGATTCCGTCCCCGATGGCCGTGGCACCGCCGTTAAAAATACTGATGGTATTATTCATGGCATCCACAAACTCGGCCAGCTTTGCCTCCTCCGGAGTAGACATGGCAAACAGCATGACAAAAAAGCAAAGCAGCAGATTCATCAGGTCGCTGAAGGTTGACATCCACGCCGGTGAACCTGGCGGCGGAGCGTCCTCTTTGCGCTTTGCCATTACTCCTCACCTCCCGCAGATTCCTCACTGCTGGTCCTGTCCGCAGGGGCCAGGAACGATTTCAGCTTCTCTTCTATGACTCTGGGGTTCTCTCCTGCCTGAATGGACAAAAGGCCCTCGATCATAACTTCCTTCAACATCATCTCGCTGGCGTTATCTGCACTCAGCTTATTGGAAATGGGGATACAGAGCCAGTTTGCCAGCAGGGAGCCGTACAGGGTGGTAATCAGTGCCACCGCCATGGAGGGTCCCAGGGCATCCATATCCGACATATTATAAAGCATGTTTACCAGACCTACCAGAGTACCGATCATACCCCAGGCAGGACCCATGGCACCCAGTTTATCCCAGAAACCGATTCTGGCCTTATGCCTTCCTTCAATGCTCACCAGCTCCGTCTCCATGATCGCCCGTACCAGATCCGGATCCGTGCCGTCCACAATCAACAGGATTCCCTTCTTCAGAAAGGGCTCTTCCATATCCGACGCCGCCTCCTCCAGGGAAAGCAGGCCTTCCTTTCTGGCCACGTTGGATAAATCTATGATCTTTTGTATCATTTCCCCGGTATTGATGGTCGGCGCCTTAAAAATCAAAGTAAAGCTCTTGAGGCCGCCGACAAAGTCAGCCAGGCTGTGCGACAGAAGTGTAGCCGAAAAGGCACCGCCGAAAGTAATAATTGCCGAAGGGAAGTCCAGATATTCCTTCGCCACCACCGCGAAATTGTAATCCACTGCGTCAAGGATACCGAAAACAAGCATTGCCAAGCCAAGAATCAGTCCCAATAAAGATGCTATGTCCATACCGATCACCTACCATTATGTATTTCTGCAGGCTATTCCGCAAAAATATCCTTTCTGTACAATTTTACAAGATTTTTTATCTCTTGTCTACTTTCTTTTACAATAATTTTTTTCCCCGTGGTCAAAGTAAGCACCGTATCCGGCGTTTCCTCCACGGTTTCAAGCAAATGCGGGTTTACTAGTATTTTAATCCCATTCAGCTTTGTCACCTCGATCATACACAGTTTCTCCTCAATCGCCCCTGCACAGAAAGTAAATTCCCCGGAATACAGGCCCTCACAATCAATAGCATAGGGACGGAAAGCAATCCGTCCCTATTATAACACACTTTCTGAAATATAGGTAGCAAAATTTAACGTTTCAGGTTAGTTAATTCTTCCAGAAGGGTATCCGACACCGTAATGATACGGCTGTTTGCCTGGAAACCACGCTGTGTGGTAATCATTTCCGTAAATTCCGAAGACAGGTCCACGTTACTCATCTCCAGCTGGCCGGTGGACATATAGCCGCCGTTGGCGGTAATATCCTCGCCGATCCCGTCAAACTCACCGGAGTTCAAGGTAGCGGAATACAGGTTATCTCCCTTCTTTTCCAGGCCGGAAGCGTTTGCAAAGGCTGCCGTGGCAATCTGGCCCAGAAGCCTGGTCATACCATTGTCGTAGCTTGCGTAGATCAGTCCGGACTGGTCGATGGATACGCCGCTCATGTCACCCAAAGCACGTCCGGAGCCCATCCCCAGGGTCTGCTCGTCATTGCTGCCGTTGGTGGCGCTGATGGTGGAGGTTCCCTTGTTGTTCAGCATGGTAATCTCGGAAAGGTCTATTACGATATTGGAGAAATTCCCCATGGGATTTGTCTCCTCGTTTGCCGCATCACCGCCTGCTGCCGGAGGCGTAAGTCCTGCGGAGTTCAGGTTCAGTCTCACGTTAAAGTCCGTGGTGGAACCGTCCACCGATTCCAGCAGACCGGTTTTATGGTTAAAGAGCACCGTATGGCCGTCAAATACTCTGGAATCGGAAGTAAAGGCGGAACCGTCGTTATTTTCACCCAGCTGATTGAGCGTGCTTGCAGGCGCGTTGGGCGCAGTTGCATTTGCAGGCTCCACTTTAACGGGCGCCCCCGGGTTCAATCCTCTTTGCTGGAGTAAAAGCTGTTTGATACTCCAACTTACCTTCGGATCCGCAGCCGTACCGTCGCCAAAGGTCACGCACAGATTCAGGAAATCATCCGTAGACCCCTCATGGCCGTAAGCCGCCGCCAGGGCATCCAGCTCCCGCTGTGCTCTCTCTGCCTCCGTCTCCTTGGGGTTGGAACCCGCAACTTCGGTTGTACTCGTGATAATATTTCCGTTCGTGTCAAATATCTCACTCAGCTTAATCGTCTCGCCTGCACTGGTAAGCTCGTCGTTACTGGTCCAGCTGTATCCCTTCTTTAAGCTCACCTTGGTGTTCACCTGCTGGATCGCCTGGGTGGCGCCGCCGAAAATAGCCTTCTTCACCTCCGGTGTCAGCTCCACTTCCTCGCCTGTGGAATCCAGAATCTTATCCAGCTCCATGCTGTACTCTTCCTTGACGCCTGACTGCCTGAATTTGAACTTTGCCGTATAGCTGTAGCCCAGGGAATCAAAGAATTTCAGGTTTACCACCCTGCCGTTCTCGCTGGTCACATCCGTGTCGTTCTTGTCGATGATACCGGACAGATATGCCTGAGAGGTCGCCTCAGGGGGATAAGTCATGTTTGCCGCACTCATGATGCGCAGTGCAGACACGGTATCCTTCTTGATATTGCCGGTCTCCGGGTCTACCTGCCAGCCCATGACATTGTACCCTAAGCTGGTCATGGCAAGGTTGCCTGCCCCGTCAACATAAAAGGAGCCGTCCCTGGTAAAGAAATTCTCCCTGCCGTTGTTTACCACAAAGAAGTTGTTGCCGTTGATCATTACGTCAAAAGGGTTTCCCGTGGACTGGGTAGAGCCCTGTCCTGTAATATTGATATTGATGGCACCGCTTTTTACGCCCAGGCCAATCTGTCTGGCGTTGACACCCCCCGCCCCGGTGGTGGCGTTGGGGCCGCTGGCCCTCTGGGTGGTCTGGCTCATCAGATCGCTGAATACGATCGTGCTTGCCTTGTATGCGGTGGTGTTTACGTTTGCAATATTGTTACCGATAACGTCCATCTTGGTCTGGTGTGTCTTCAGTCCTGCCACGCCAGAGTAAAGTGATCTCATCATAGTACTTGTTCCTCCTGTTGGAACGGGACACGCTTCCCTTCCGTCGTCCGGGAAGCCATAACCTCCTGATCAGGTCCGGTTACGCAATTACCGCCCCGTTGATATTTGTGAATATGTTTTCGTCTGTTGCCGTACTGTCCATTGCAGTGACTACCGTCTTATTGGGCACGTTCACGATGAATGCCAGCTGGTCTACAATCACCAGGGAATCCCGGATGCCCTTTTCCCCCGCCTTCTCGGCACCTGCCTTCAGCCTTTCCATCTGCAGATTGTCAAGCTCGATATTGCGGTCATTCAGGCGGTTCAAGGCATGCTTGGAAAACCTTAAGTCCCCGGTTTCCTCCGTTCCCCTGCTCCTCTGCCTGAGAATCTCCTGGAAGGAGAGTCCGGAAGGGTTCTCCCGGTTCTCCTTTCCGGCTGCTTTTTTTCTGTATTGGTCCGTCAGCTGCTCAATGGAGAGATATCCGTTATTCTGAATGTTCATTTTGCAAGCTCCTTCTCACAAAGTTTCATCGTCCTTCGGCTTTTCATCCGGCTTTCCATCCGTTCCCTTTTCCAGGGCATCCGCCTTCTCGACATACTGATTCAGCTTCTCCACGATCTCTGCCGCCACCTGGCCCTTGCCGCTCTCACTGAGGTCCTCATAAAGCTTGGCAAGAGTGCGGATCTCCTCCAGATCGTCCTTTGTAATTTCCTCCAGGTCAGGAAGCTCAGCCACCCTCGTGGTAATGTCCCCGGCAACATACTTCTCATATGCCTGCCTGACCTCCTTGGCCTTCTCAATGTATTTGTTGAGAACCTTTACGGTATCCTCGGCCACAAAGCTCTTCTCGTAGTCGTTCATGCCGTTGTAGATCTCTTCCAGCTCGTCAATCTCCTTCACGTCCGTCATGTCCACACCGGGCACGGCAGGAAGCTTATTCAGCCTGATATTGAAGTCATAGGCCTTGTCATAAGCATTCTTGTACTCCTTATCCACCACGGTATCCAGATCGTCCAGAGAATACAGGGACTCTTCAATGGAAAGGTAAGCCTTGCCGTTCTCGTATACCACATAATCAACCTTACCGTATTTGTAATCCGTGCTCCCGTGAGAATTTGTGGTCTTAATATAGACATGCTCGCCCACAAGGGAGCTTGCCCTGGCCAGATCCGTGCTGGCCGCCATATTCTGGATCTGCTCCACCTGGGAGAACTGCGCATACTGCGCAATGTACTCCGTGTTGGAGGTGGGCTCCAGGGGATCCTGATACTGCATCTGCGCCACCAGAAGCTGCAGGAACGCATCCTTATCCATGCCGTTCTTCTCGGCCGTGGTTTTGTTCTTCAATGAATTCTGGGACTGGGTCTCGACGATCTGGCCGTCTTTGACCGGTGCCATAATTGCCATATCTGTTCTCCTTTCCCTATGCGGTATAATCCACCGTATTCCCGTTCGCGATCATGATGTCCTTTGCCAGAAGGTCTTCCTCCGCCATCTCTTCCCCGGGGATGGCATCCTCTAAGCTGATCCTCCGGGTACGCCCTTTGCGGGCCGGTTCCTGCTCCTGTCCGCCGCCTCTCCTGCCCTGTTCCAGATTCTGCTCGAACTGATGGGTCTGGACGGTAACCTCTATGGCCTCCACCTTGACGCCCTGCTCCTGGAACTGCTCCTGAAGCTGCACCACCTGGCTTTCTATTGCCGCCTTCACCGCCTCGTTCTGGGTGATGAAGCTGGCTGTCACGGCGCCGCCCCTGGCGGCAATCTGTACCTGCACCGTTCCCAGGCTGGCAGGATGAAGCTGCATCTCCATGGTGGACATGTCAGCCTTAATGTTCACCTTCATGTAATCCATGATCTGGCGCATAATGTTCTGGGTATCCGCATCCCAGGCGCTCTCCGTACTGTAGGTCTGCTGTACCTGCATTTCCGGCTGCTGGGCTTTCAAGCTCTGGGGAAACAGGTTCATCCCCTGTTCTCTGCCGTTCTCATGCTGATTTTCCCTGCGGTTATGGTTCTCGCCCGCATCCCGGCCCTCCCGGGGCTGCTCTGCCGGCTTTTCCTCCATGGGCTTTTGTTCCACAGGCCTTTCTGCCGCCGGCTTCTCCTCCTCGGGCTTCACCGTCTCCCGGTTCTCCTCCGGTACTCTGTCAACGTTCTCTTCCGGCGTTTTCCACTCCCGTACCACTTCCACGGTAATCGGCTCCGGCGCTTCGGCTGTTTCCACAGGCGGCGGCAATTCCTGCTTTACCATGTGGGTGAGCTGTTCCGGGCTCACCTCAAGGGTATCGCCGCATTCCCGGAGAATATCCGTCAGCCGGCCCATCAGCTCCTGATAGCTCCCGTAAAGCTCCTCGTTGGTAAGCAATGCCTGGGGGCTTTCCTCTCCTGCCACGGCAAGGATCAGACTGCCCAGTCCCTCCGTAGTCAGGACATCGGCCTGCTCCAGTCCCAGCTCTGTCAGAATCTCCTGAACCTCTGCAGGCTCCACTCCCAAGACTTCAGCCACTTCCTCAATCATCTGGACCGCAGCCGCCCCCAAAATCTCCGCGGCCTCCTCCAGCTTTTCCTCAGGGATGTCCGTACGCTCTTCCACGTCCCGGCTGGGTTCCCGTTTTTCCGTCCGAACCCTGTGCTCATCCCTTGCCTTCAGGGAGTCCCCCGGTGTTTTCTTCACCGTCTGGCTTTCCTGTGGCTGTTCTGCGCTGTCTGCCTGCTTTCCCGCCTGATTGTTCCATACAGCCTGGAAACCGCCGTCTGCAGATACCCTGGGGCCTGCTCCGGAAGGCATCAGTCCGTTTAAGCCCAGGCCTGCGCTTTTTACAGGTGTACTTGTCATTTCTGACCTCCTCTCATATAATTATCAAAGATCAAGTCAGGGTAATCCCTTAATGTACAGATACCCTGACTTATCTATCGGCTGAAACCATAAAATACTTAAGAGTCCGGATCCATAATTTTTGTAAGTCTTGCGGCCGCTTCCGTGTCCATGGCGGCAAGGATGCTGCCCCGGGTATCCGCACTCATGGCATTCAGAATCTTTGCCACCAGCTCCAGGTTATCCGTCATATCGTTAAAGATCTTTGCCGCTTCCTTCGGCTTCATGGCGGAATAAGCAGCGGCATACTCCTGCACTTCTTTGCTTTCTTCCGTCTGGAGCACCACCTGCTTGTAAAGGGCCTCCGCCGTGGCAGGGTTCATCTCCTCATACCACTTCCGGAATTCCTCCGCCCCGGGCCCGTTCTCCGCATAAACCACTTCTTCATAGAAATCCTGCTGGATCCGCTGGAACTCCACCATTTTCTGTTCGAACGTACGAAGTCTCTCATTCTCCGCCACCAGCTTTTCCAGATCGCTGTCCTTGGCGTTGGATGCCGTGCGCACCTGCTCCAGCTCCAGCTCCAGCTGCCGGATATAAGCGACGGCATCCTGCAGGCTGGTATAGCCGCCATAGCTGTCGGGATCCGTGGTTTCCGTCTGCCCGGAATCCGGGAGAATCATGTTCAGCACCGGCACATCCTTCAATATGGGCGTCAGTACAGAGCTTCCGAAACCGCCTACATCCAGCTTTACAATGACGCAGACTACCGCGATCCACAATATCACGATCAACAGCGTGGCACCAAAGGTCACAAGGCCGTTGCCCTCGTCCAGCCCCAGATCCTCCTCCTCCTTCGCGATCTCCTTCGCCCGGCGTTTGGCTTCCTTCCTCTGATCCTTCTGCTCCTTTTTCAGCTGCTTTTTCTCATCCTGTATTTTCTTTTTCTGTTCGTCTGCAGAAACAACTTCCTGACTCACTTCTCTTGCCATACTAACCTCCATACCGCGGCTTCGCCGCGGCTCACAATCCCAGGGGCCAACAAGCTGGCCTGTATCCCTATGCCGGCACGCCGCTCCTGCCGTCCTTACGTTTCTGTCCGTAAGTATAGCTGGTAAGCTCGTCTATCTCCTTGCCTTCCTGCCGCTTCTCATCCATCAGGAACTGCTGGAATGCTTTTTCTTTCAGGGTCTCATGGGTCTTGCGCTCCATCATCACCTCGGTCAGGCGTTCCCTGGCCTGCTCCAGGGCCCTCTCTGCCTTCTCCACCCGCACCTGCTGGTCCGCAATATAATTGTCCATACAGAGAACCGCCATTTTGTTCTCTTCGATCTTCTTCAGGTTCAGACGCCCCTTCAGAAGCGCCGCCCCCGCTTCCTCATAACCGGCCTTACGGTCATACAGGCCCTTAAGGCGCTCCTCCTCCTCGTCCAATGCTGCCCTGGCCGCGGAAAATTCCTGCTTCGCCTGGGTCTCCATTTTCAGTTTGATATTTAAAATGCTTTGCATCGAATACCGGAAACGGGCCATACTCTTCTCCCTGCACCATACGATAATCGCTAGTCAAAAAGGCTGCCCAGCATTTCCACGCTGGTCTCAAAATCAAATTTTTCATCGGTTTCCTGACAGAGGAAAGCATTCACCGCGTCAATCCTGGCAATGGCATAGTCAATGTTCGGATTGCTGCCGCTCTTATATGCGCCGATGTTAATCAGATCTTCCGCTTCATTATAAGTAGCCAGTACATTTTTCAACTTTCCGGCCATCTGCTTATGCTCCCTGGAAGCAATCTGGCTCATGCACCTGGAAATGCTCTGCAGTACGTCTATTGCGGGATAATGGTTCTTATGCCCCAGCTTCCGGTCCAGCATGATATGGCCGTCCAGAATGCTTCGCGCGGTATCCGTAATGGGCTCGTTAAAGTCGTCACCGTCTACCAGCACGGTATACAGTCCCGTGATGGAGCCCTTGTCCGACCGGCCGGCCCGCTCCAGAAGCCTGGGCATTTCCGCATACACGCTGGGAGGATACCCCCTGCTCACCGGCGGCTCGCCGCTGGCCAGGCCGATCTCTCTCTGGGCCATGGAAAAACGGGTCAGGGAATCCATCATCAACAGGACGTCCCTGCCCTGGTCTCTGAAATATTCCGCAATTGCCGTAGCCGTTTTGGCCGCTTTATTCCCCTCCAGCGCCGGCTTATCCGAGGTAGCAACCACTACCACCGACCGCCGCATGCCCTCTTCCCCCAGGTCACGCTCTATAAATTCCCGCACCTCACGCCCCCGCTCTCCGATCAGTGCGATCACGTTAATATCCGCCTTGGTATTCCTGGCAAACATCCCCATCAAGGTAGACTTTCCCACACCGGAACCGGCAAAAATGCCGATACGCTGTCCCTTGCCTACCGTAATCAGTCCGTCCACCGCCTTAACCCCCAGGGGCAGGACTTCGTCGATGATCTCGCGGCTCATGGGATCCGGAGGAGGGGCCTCCACCGGATACGCCGCCCCGTTTATCACGGTGCCGTCCGCAGACCTGCCCAGGCCGTCCAGCGTCCTGCCCAGAAGCTCGTCGCTTACCGCCACCCTTAAGGGTTCCCCCGTATTCTCCACAATACAGCCCAGCCCGATGCCGTCGGTGGGGTCATAAGGCATTAAAAGCGTCTTCCTGTCCTTAAAGCCCACCACCTCCGCCAGAATCGGCGCCTGCTCTCCTTCCCCTGAGGGAAAAATCATGCACAGGTCTCCCAGTCTGGCATCCGGCCCCGCGGACTCGATGGTCAGGCCTACCACGTTGACCACCTTGCCCAGCCTCTTAAAAAAGGTCTGCTCCGCTATTTTATTGTATTTTCCGAAATCCACCGCCGGTACCGCCACAATATCCTCCGCTATCTCTGAATATCCCTCAGTTCCGTCCATGGGAACAGGCTCACCCTGTACATCTATTCCCGCTGCCAGGACAACAGCAGGAGCTTCTGCCTCAGTCCCTCCAGCTGCGTATCCAGGCCGCAGTCATAAATACCGCTGTCCGTCTCGATCAGGCACTGATTCTTTGCCAGCGTCAGATCCTCCACTACCTCCACGTTGCAGTTTGCCGCCACGGCGCCGGTAAGGATCTGCTTTTTCTGCATGCTGATATAAGGGTAATCCTCCTTGGAGACATGTACCATGAAATCATGCCCGCCTTCCATTTTCCTCAGGGTATCGGAAATCAGATGCCCCAGAATCTCGCGGTATGATCCCAGCTCCACATGAAATATATGCTCGTAAATTGCCGAGATTGCATCCACCATCTGCGGCTCCAGTTCTTCTATCTGCTGCTGATAATATTGATCCAGCTCTTCTTCCTTCTGCCGGTACTCCCGGCGGACAGCGTCGGCCTCCGCCTGCGCCCTGGCATACCCCTCGGAATACCCCTGCTGTCGTGCCTCCTCCAGAACCCCTTCCCTTTCGGCCAGAGCCTGGGCCATGGCTTCCTCCTTGATACGGGCAGCCTCCGCCTGCGCCGCCGTCAGAGTCGTCTCTGCGGCTGCCCTGGCATTCTCCATAATCTGGTCGGCCTTCTCCTGCACCTTGATGACATTGCTTCCCGGGCCGGCCTCCCCGTCCGTGGCAAATTCCAGCTCCTCTGCAGGCAGGCCGGACACAAAGCCGTCCTCATCCGCCTCCCGCTGCCAGCGCTCGTATTCCTCCTGGCGGCGCTGTATCAGCTCATCGGCACTGATAACCCGTTTCTCATCGTCCTGGACGGTCATGAATATCTGTTTTACCAAACCCTTAGACAACGATCTCGTCACCTCCGCCTCTGGAGATCACGATTTCACCGGTATCCTCCAGCTTCCTGATAATATTGACAATCTTCTGCTGTGCCTCTTCCACGTCCTTCATACGGACAGGGCCCATAAACTCCATATCCTCCTTAATCATCACGGCAAGACGCTTGGACAGGTTGTTAAAGATAGCATTCTGCACCTGCTCGTTGGCACTCTTAAGCGCCATTTCAAGGTCACTGTTGTCCACGTCACGCAGCACACGCTGAATCGCTCTGTCGTCCAGCAGCAGAATGTCCTCGAACACAAACATTTTCTTTCTGATTTCGTCCGCCAGCTCGGGCTCCTCGATCTCCAGCGTCTCCATAATGTGACGCTCCGTACCTCTGTCCACGGTATTCAGGATCTCCACCACTGCGTCCACGCCGCCGATTACGGTGTAATCCTGGTTTACCAGGCTTGCCAGCTTGGATTCCAGCACCTTCTCCACCTCCTTGATGACGTCGGGGCTGGTGCGGTCCATCACCGCAATACGCCTCGCCACGTCCGCCTGTCTGTCCGGAGCCAGCGCAGAGAGCACCAGCGCCGCCTGCCCCGGTGAAAGATAGGACAAAATGAGGGCAATGGTCTGAGGATGTTCGTCCTGAATAAAGTTAATCAGCTGGGAAGCATCCGTCTTGCGCACGAATTCGAAAGGCTTCACCTGAAGGGATGCCGTCAGCTTGCCGATAACATCCATAGCCTTCTCAGATCCCAGCGCCTTCTCCAGCAGATCCTTGGCATAGTTGATACCGCCCTCCGCAATGTACTGCTGGGCCAGGCAGACCTCGTAAAATTCATTGATTACGTCTTCCTTCACCTGAGGCGTCACGCTTCTGGTATTTGCGATTTCCAGCGTCAGTTCCTCAATCTCTTCTTCCTTCAGGTGTTTAAAGATGCCTGCGGACCGTTCCGGTCCCAGGGCAATCAGCAGGACCGCCGCTTTCTGTATTCCCTTGAGTTCGTCTTCTTTCGCCGCCTTTGCCATAATAAGCCGCTCCCTCCGTTACTCCCAGTCCTCGTTCAGCCAGTTCCGCAGCAGATTGGCCGCCGCCTCGGGATTCTCGTCAACAAACTTTTCTATCATCTTCCTGGTATCGGACTTGGTCTCCACGTCAATATCCGTTACCGCGTCATCCGGCGTAGACTGCAGCATGGATTCCACGGACAGCTCCTCCTCGGATTCCTCTGCCTTTCTGCCCCGCATACTTCTGAGCACCACAAAGGCAAGCAATGCCAGAATCAACACAATCATTACAATACTGACAATATCGGTAGCGGTAATGCCCAGCCCCGGCTTATCGTGAAAGATCGGGGACTCGAAAGCCATGATGGTAATATTTTCTTCATTGATTCCAGTGGCATTTGCCGCCATTTTGTAATAATCGGGATCCACCTCCAGGCGGACGTCATCCTCATGTGCCGCCTTATATTCCTCCCAGGTAAGGCCTTCCAGAAGGCCCTGGGCCCTCACGGATTCCTCATTGTACTCCCGGTACCGGATCATGGACACGGACAGACTCGAACTGTCATATTTAATGACCCCCGGAGAGGTTATCACCTGCTTGGCGTACTCGTTCAGCAGATAATCAGTGGAGGTCTCCCTCTGGCTGGACTCGCTGCTGCCGTTATCCTGCCACATATAACCGCTGAGGTTCTCCCCGTCATTTGAATCCGTCCCGGGAATGCCGCCGCCCTCGTTTACATCATTGGACTCAAATTCATCCCGGCGGCCCCAATACCCCTGGTCCTTGCCCTCGGGAGCGGAGTAATTCTTCCAGGTCTCCTCATACTGGGCATAATCCATATCAAGATGACCGCCCACCGTAATCTGGTCAAACTGCTGAGTACCGAAGAGCACCAGCCTTAAGTTGCTGGCCAGGAAGGTCTGGGCCTGGGCCTCCAGCTCCTGCATGCTCCCTGCCAGGCTTACGGGAGAACTACTGTCATTCCCCGAAAAAAGCAGATTGGTATTGGTATCGATAATGGTGATATTGGCAGTGCTGGCATTTCCCAGCCCGTTCGCCACACACCGTGCCAGGCCTGCGGCCTGGGAGGAGGAAAGATTTCCCTCCAGATCCAGAGTGATATAAGCCGATTTCTCCTGGTTCTGGGCTGCCAGGGTCCCGTTCCGGGGCGGTATGGTCAGAATCACCGTCGCTTTTTTCACCTGGGCCTGGGCCTCCAGGGTTTTCTCCATCTCCGCCTGCAGATAATTCCTCCACTGATTTTCCCTGTCCGTGGAGGTAGTGGACATGCTGCTGTTCACCCAATCCTCATACTTCATTCCGGGGGTGGTGTATCCCGCGGATCCCAGCGCCAGGTTTGCCATATACAACTGCTCCTCCAGCACCTCGACGGTGAGCGCGTCGCTGGACTCCTTGTGAGTCACCCCCGCGCCTTCCAGAATCGCCGTTACCTTGGCAGTCTCCGCGGAGTTCTCGTATGTATCAAGTTTTACATATTGAGGTCTGGAAATTGCATAGACGATGATTACAAGTGCAAAAACCACGGCAGCCGCAATGGCAATAATGATCGTCCTCTGCCTGGTGGTAAACCTGTTCCACCATTCTTTGATTTTATCCAGTATCTCTTTCAGCTTCTCAGGCATGACAAGTCTCCTAAAGTATTATGTAAAGTCGTAACCCTTCAGACAATTTCCGTCAATGCGGCAGATCGGTGGCCTGCCGTTGTATTATATCTGCATCTGCATGATTTCCTTGTAGGCATCCAGCAGCCTGTCGCGGATTGCAACGGTATATTGCAGGGCAGTGGACGCCTTCTGCAGGCTTATCAGGAGATCATGGGTATTCTCCGTTTCCCCCAGGGAGAACTTGAGTTCTTCATCCTCAGCATCGGAAAGATAACTGTTCGTCTTTTTAATATTGTCAATAGCCGTATTTAAAACGGCATCGAAAAGCGTCCCCGAAGTCTCCTTTGTCCGGTTTAAATCCAGCAGGGTCCCTTTCAGGGTTTCCGCCGGCGATATATCGTCGATCCTGTTAATTCCGTTTACCGCATATAAATCCATGTTGATATGTACTCCCTTTCATTATAGGATAAAAAACGCTACTGGCCCAGCTGCAGCCCCTGCTGCGCTATGGACTTGCTGGCGTTAAACGCGGTGGCATTTGCCTCATATGCGCGGCTGGCATCTATCATATTGGTCATTTCCGTGATGATATTCACATTGGGGTAAGTCACATAGCCGTTATCATCCGCATCGGGGTGCGCAGGATCATATACCATGTTCATCTCCGTATCATAATCATGCAGAACCCCCCGCACCTTTACACCCTGGCCGGAATAGCCGTGATTAAAGGCGGCCTCGCCCAAGACCCTGCTGAATGCGGTCTGTCCGCCCTTCTCCTCGAAATATACCACCTTCCTGCGATAGGGTGTGCCGTCAGCCGTCCTGGTAGTATTGGCATTGGCGACGTTCTCTGAAATGACGTCCATGCGGTACCGCTGTGCCGTCATTCCCGACGCGTTTATATTGAATGCGGAAAACATACTCATACTCTTCTCTCCTTTTCTTCAGGCTTACTTCATTGCTGTCTGCAGATTCTGAAATTCCTGATTGATGCTTGCAATCAGGCCCTGATACTTTAACTGGTTCTCCGCCAGCATGACGTTTTCGTTTTCAACGTCCACGTTATTACCGTCCAGGCGGTAGGAAAAGCTGTCATAATCCGTATAGGTTCTGACGGAAAGATTTTTGGACTTTGCCGCCGCCACCTTGGAGTCGGTGGACTGATAACGGTTATGCCCCAGCGCCTTGCCCAGCACGGACTCAAATGCAACATCCTGCCGTTTATAGCCGGGGGTGTCCACATTGGCAAGGTTATTGCCGATTGCCTCGTTCCGCAGCCAGCTGGCATCCGCCGCCTTATCCAGAATCCTTACATAATCAAATACATTTGACTGAAACATACTGATACCTCCTCGTCTGTCAGCAATGCGAAAAAAACCCGCACTACTCCATTATAATTATTTCTGGTGAAAAAACAATAGATTTTATCAAAAAAGGGACTTATTTATCAGCAATAAATCCCTTTATACCAACCTCGAATCCATTCTTTATGTAATTAGGCTTGCCGCCAGGCTTCTATCTTCTCTGGTTCTGGTGCTTCAATTCCTCGATCTCATCGAATACCGCATCATTCAAAACCTTGATATAGGTTCCCTTCATACCGGAAGACCGGGACTCAATGACCCCCGCACTCTCGAATTTCCTCAGGGCATTGACGATCACGGACCGGGTAATCCCCACCCTGTCTGCAATCTTGCTGGCTACCAGAATCCCCTCCATACCGCCCAGCTCGTCAAAAATATGGGTGATGGCCTCCATCTCGGAAAAGGACAGCGTACTGATCGCCGACCTTACCACGGCAATCTTGCGCTTCTCCTCGGCGCTCTCTTCATTCACGGCCCGAAGCATCTCAAGCCCCACCACCGTTGACCCATACTCACAGAGAATAATGTCATCTATCTCATACTGGGTATCGCACTTATAGACGAAAAGGGTTCCCAGCCGCTCCCCGGCAATCTCGATCGGGGCAATGGTCGCCTGAAATTTCCGGATCTGGGGATTTTCAAAGCCAAGGGTTTCCAGATTGACATTTTCCTTGGTAGAAAGCACCCCCAGCAGCCGCTCGTTGAGCATGGGATCAATAAAGCCTCCCACCTCTTCGTCGATCAGCTCCGTGATCGACTCAATGGCATCGGTCTTTCCGATTCCCAATACCTTCCCCTTACGGCTGATGACCAGCACATTGGAATTCAAGATCTCCAGCATCACCTTGCAAATATCATTAAACACAACCTTGCTGGAATTGTTATTGTGCAACAATTTTCCTATCTTCCTGGTTTTGTCTAACAGCTGTACACTACTCATATCTGTTTCCTCCGCTTCAACGGCCTGTATGAACAGTGTATCACATAAAAATACAGATTTCAATGTGTAATTCTGGAATTTTTGGTTTTTTCTATGATTTATGCGACAATTCCGACAAAATATGATAGCCGCACTGGTCATTGGCACATACCAGTTTATTCCCTTTTGCCAGCAGTACAGAACCGCATTTGGGACACTTTTCTTCCGTAGGCCTCTGCCACACCATAAAGTCACAGCCCGGATTGTCAACGCACCCGTAGTACTTTCTTCCCTTTTTGGTCTTTTTCAGCACCACATCCTTACCGCATTTGGGGCAGGCCACCCCGATCTTCTCAAAATAAGGCTTTGTGTTGCGGCACTCGGGAAATCCCGGACAAGCCAGAAACCGGCCGTGGGGGCCGTACTTAATCACCATCTGTCTTCCGCAGAGCTCGCAGACCTCATCGCTGACCTCATCGGCAATCGTTACTTCTTCCAGCTCTTTCTCGGCCTGGTTCACCGCTTCCTCCAGATCCGGGTAAAAATTGGCAATAATGGTCTTCCACCTGACACTGCCTTCCTCCACCCCGTCCAGAAGCGCCTCCATATTGGCGGTGAAATTCACATCCACAATAGAGGGGAACGCCTCCTTCATCATATTGTTCACCACCTCGCCCAGCTCGGTGACATAAAGGTTCTTATTTTCCTTGACTACATACCGTCTGGCCAGGATCGTTGTAATAGTGGGGGCATACGTGCTGGGACGGCCGATGCCCAGCTCCTCCAGCGCCCTTACCAGGGAAGCCTCGTTGTAGTGGGCCGGCGGCTGGGTAAAATGCTGCCTGGCATCAAAGGAGACAAAGGACAGCTCGCTTTCCCGGCTCAGCTCTCCGTTTAAGGAATTTTCCTCCTCCTTTTCCTCCGCCGCCACATAAACACTCATGAATCCGTCAAATTTCCGGGAGGCAGCCGCCAACGTAAAGATGTGCTCCCCGGCCTGAATCTTCACCGAGGTGGTCTCGTACCTCGCCTCGCTCATCCGGCTGGCCACAAAACGCTTCCAGATCAGCTGGTACAGCCGGAACAGATCTCTGGGCAGCTCTTCCTTAAGCTCCAGGGGAATCCGGTTTAAATCCGTAGGCCGTATGGCTTCATGGGCATCCTGAATCTTCCGGTCGCTCTTTTTCCCTGCGGCCGCCCCTCCCAGATACTCTTTTCCGTACCGGGTGCCGATGAATTCCGCCGCCGCCTTTTCCGCGTCCTCGGACACCCGGGTGGAATCGGTACGAAGATAGGTAATCAGACCCGTGGTACCCTCTCCCTCTATATCCACGCCTTCATATAACTGCTGGGCCAGGCGCATGGTCTTCTGGGTGGAAAAATTCAGGGCTCTGCTGGCCTCCTGCTGGAGGGTGGATGTGGTAAACGGCAAAGGGGGCTTCTTCGTCCGCTCTCCCCGCTTCACCTCCACCACCTTATATTCCGCTCCCTTCAGGGAAGCCTGTACAGCCTCGGCCTGCTTTCCGTCGGTAATTGTCAGCTTCTCCTTTTCCGTGCCGTAATATCTGGCACAGATCGGCTTTTTCTCACCCTTTACGCCCAGGTTCACGTCAAGGCTCCAGTATTCCTCCGGTACAAAGGCGTTGATCTCGTCCTCCCTGTCGCAGATAATGCGCAGTGCCACGGACTGTACACGCCCGGCGCTTAAGCCTCTCTTGATCTTCTTCCACAGAAGCGGGGAAATGCGGTAGCCCACCATCCGGTCCAGCGCCCTGCGGGCCTGCTGGGCATCCACCAGGTTCATATTGATCTCCCTGGCATTCTTCAGGGATTCCTTCACCGCATTTTTCGTGATTTCGTTAAAGGTGATCCGATATACCTTTTTATCCTCCAGCTTCAACGCATAATAAAGATGCCAGGAAATGGCTTCCCCCTCCCGGTCAGGGTCGGTAGCCAGGTACACCTTCTCCGCCTTTTTCACTTCTCTGCGCAGATGGGCAAGTATATCTCCCTTTCCTCTGATCGTAATATACTTTGGTTCATAGTCGTTCTCCACATCGATCCCCAACGTGCTCTTGGGCAGGTCCCGGACATGTCCGTTGCTGGCTGCCACCTCGTAATTGGATCCAAGGAATTTCTTTATGGTTTTCACCTTCGCCGGAGATTCCACGATTACCAGATATTTTGCCATACTGTTCTTCCCTTCGTATCATTTCAAACGCGCCAATCGTGAACCACTATACACCAAAATATTTCGGGGCGCAAGCTATTTTATCTATTTTTAAGAAGCATTTTTTGACAGAGAAAACCCCCCGGGCCCTTTCCCGGCCCGGAGGGTTCTCCTATGTATGCCTGTTCTTACTTTGTGATCTCGTCGCGATAGATCTCGGTGCCGCTGCCGTTCAAAACCGTACAGCGCACAGCATCCAGGGACAACTTATAGCTTTGCTTGAAAACCGCAATGAAATCCGCACCTGCCAGTGTCTCCAGGAAAGGAGAAATCATGGAAGCGCAGTCATCGCCGCTCAATGCGTTGAACGCATCATTGTCAGGAAGATGCCACTCGAAGACAAGGGTATTGCCGTCAGCCACGGTATCAATGGTAATGCCCAGAGAAGAAACCTGATCGTTCCAGGTCTTCAGCTCATCCTGCCATTCCTTGGAGGACAGTATGCCGTCCAGGGTAGCCTTGCCGCCGCAGGCCGCCAGGGCAAACATCATCACGATAGCTGTAAGCAGTGCCATAAGTCTCTTTTTCATAATAGATTACCTCTTTCTTGAAATTTTTTGTGAGTCACCAGATTATTTTAGCATAAGTTCCGAAAATGTAAAGACAAAAAAATACTGAAAATCTTCCTCCGCAGAATAAGATTTTCAGCATTTTTTCGGGTTGGGCTATTTTAAAAAAATAGTCGCAGCTGATAGGGGAATCGAACCCCTGTTTCCGCCGTGAGAGGGCGGCGTCTTAACCGCTTGACCAATCAGCCTTAGCAGGTATCAGGAACGGTACTTGCTAATAATAATCCGGAGTTTTGAAGTTTATATTTTGAAATGATCCAGCAATCTTTTGTAGATGCT
>ERZ777011.873-NODE-873-length-40556-cov-4.584800_pt1 | contig 40556 bp, 35 predicted proteins | sample MGYA00374964_ERZ777011 | MGnify/ENA primary metagenome ERZ777011 (study PRJEB29310, sample SAMD00008975) | mouse gut metagenome | study: EMG produced TPA metagenomics assembly of the Metagenome analysis of fecal microbiota from mouse which was promoted...
GATGACGAGGCGCTTGCAGAACTCCGGGCAGAATTAGCACAGGAGCAGAAGGCTTACGAGAAGGCGGCGGAACAGGTTACAACGAAAAAGAGGCTGGAACGGGAGACAGAGATCGCTCTGGCTGTAGCAGAACATGACAGGGTGCAGATAGAGGAACAGTATCAGAAGGATATGCAGACATTGCAGGCATTACGGGAACGACTGGCAGTGAGCTCCTTTCAGAAGCCGGAGGAAATCCTGGAGGAACGGGCAGTCCGGCAAGAGGAATGCCGGGAAGCGATCACAGTCTTAGCACAGCAGGTCGCAGAGGATCAGAAGCGCTTTTATGTGAACAGACAGGAAATGGAACGCATGGAGGAGATGCTGCTTCAGGCAGAGCATGAGCTTCAGAGACTGGAGGAAACGGATCAGACCTATCGGGAACAGGCAGGAACCCTAAAGCGGATGCTGGAAATTTATGGTGGAGAAACCGTAGATAAGACTGCGGAATTTATGACCAGTCAGGATGTTACTGCCCTGATCCAGAATATCAATCGTCGTTATCTGGCAAATATTGCGCTTATTTCATCCAGACAGGAGGAAGTAAGGAAAAAAGAAAGGCGGTTAAAACAATTAAAAGAAGGGCGGCTGCTTGCACCTACCGCTGCAGTTGAAAAAGCAAAGCATTATATAGAGAGCCGTCATGGTATCAATGCAGTCTATGGTATGGATTATCTTGCTGCCCGTCCGGAGGAGCAGAAGGCAAAGCTGCTATCCGCACATCCTCTGTTACCTTACGGGTTACTGGTGGAGGATTTTCAGCTTCTGGATTCAGATGAGAAGCTGCGGGAGCTGAATCTGGGAGACGGGTTTCTTCCAATCTATAATCTGTCCATGCTGGACCGGGTTTCGACGGACGACGGGAACGAATGTGTTATGTACCTGCAGCGTGGGACTCAGGCATTCCTGTCCGATGCAGTCCTGCAGCAGGAGCAGACAGAACAGGAGCAGGAAATAAAGGATCTCACTGCCGAAATAGCAAGATTAGAGGAAATGAGCGCCACGTATCAGGAGGATAGTGCATTTGCTGCCGGTCTGCAGGGAATTACGATCGTGGACGTGGAGCGTCAGCGTCAGCAGGCCCGCGATGCAGTACGGGAAGTTAGAAGCGCACTGGATACCAGACGGGAGGAGCAGGAACGTCAGGAACAGGAGTGGAAGGAGAACCAGAAGCAGCTGGAGGAACGCAGGCAGGAGCTCTATGCTATTCTGGAAGAAAACGGTATCTTAGAGAGCATTGCTTCCTTAAGTGCGAGGCTGACACAGGCGGAACAGGCCAGAAGGAATGGAAAAGCGGAGCAGGAGCGTCTCCAGTCTTTGAAGAATCAGTATGAAAAGGAGCTGCATACATGGACGCTTGCCTGCTCTGACAGCAGCAGGCGTATAGAGACGCTGCGCGGACAGGCAGGAGAACGTCTGTCTGCCTGGGAAGAATATTATAAGTCCTATTATACAGAAGAAGCCGGTGGAGACGCTTCTTCCGTACTGCCGGATGAGATCCGGACACTGAATGATTCCGAACTGGATGCCAGATTCAAGGCAGAAAAGGCGGTATTTGAGAAAAGCACCATCGTCCTGGAGGATAAGCGGAAGCTGATCGCCACCCTGCAGGCGTCCATGGAGCGTTCATTAAAATCCATTGCCAGGAGAAAAGGAGATCCGGAAGAACTGGAGAAGCTGCGGAAGGCGCATAAGCTTTATCCGGCAGAGGACGCGGATTTAGAACTGTTAAGCACGGAACTGTCCCGTTTATCAGTGGTGATCGATACCCTGCATCATCATATAGAGGGCAGAAGACAGAAGGCTGACCGCTTAGAGGGCAGGATCGAGCAGGCGGTACATACCCTGGAGGAGCGATTTGGCACCTATGAGGAGCCGATGGTATCTGCGGAGGAAATGCCACAGGCTATTGCAGATGCGCAAGCAGATGTCATGCAGCTTCAGAAAAGCTTTCAGGAGTCCGAGCGGGAATATCAGCAGTACAGTAAGGAATATACCACATTGCTGGATCTGTATAAGGATGTAAAACGGATCGTAGAAACCAATGAGATCAGTCTGCAGAATGCCAGGGCATTAACGGTTGGCAGAGAACAGCTCCGGGAAGTATTTGAGAACAGTCTGCTTGCCTATGACAAGAGTACCAGAGCATTGGAGCGGGCAAAGAATGAACTGCAGCGTTATAAAACCCAGACAGCACAGGCACTGGCGGAAATGCAGGCATTTGAACTGTCAGAGACGATCAACAGCGATGTAGAGATTCCGAAGAATTTTGGCGAAGCAAAGAAGCTGCGGGACAGCCTCGGTTCTATCATCCAGGTCATTGTATTGGAACGGGAGCGGATTGAACAGGGGATAGAGGATATGCAGTTCATCAAATCGAATTTTGAAAAGCAGTGTATTCAGCGTTGTCAGGATGTAAAAAATGAATTAGAAAAGCTTCCAAAGCTTTCCCATATTCATCTGGATGGAGAATCCATTCAGATGGTAGGATTAAATATTCCTTATGTAAAGGAGGAATTTATTTCTCAGCGCATGTCCGATTACATTGATGATGTGGTAAATGGTGCGGACCGGTTCCAGAATCATAACGAGCGGATCAAGTATATCCGGAATTGCTTAGAATTGAAGAAACTGTTCGGGGTTATCGTAACTGATATGAACAATATCCGGCTAACCTTATATAAACGGGAACGGATCAGGGAACAGAGTCGCTATCTTCGCTATGAAGAGGCCGTGGGCAGTACCGGTCAGTCCCAGGGAATCTATATTCAGTTTCTGGTATCCATTATCAATTATATATCCGGACTTCATTCGCCGAAGGGAGAGAATGACAGACTGACGAAGACTATATTTATTGATAATCCGTTTGGTGCAGCCAAGGATGTTTATATCTGGGAGCCGATCTTTGCCCTGCTTAAGACGAATCATGTACAGTTGATCGTGCCGGCCCGGGGAGCGACTCCGGCGATCACGGCCCGGTTTGATGTGAATTATATTCTGGGTCAGCAGATGGTGGGAAAGCGGCAGCAGACGGTTGTGGTAGATTACCGCAGTCAGGTAGAGCAGGAAGAACTGGAATACCGGAATCTGGAATATGAACAGGTGAGCTTTGACTTTATCTGATTTTATCGTATAAAAGGGAGAACATATGGAACAGAGAAAGGAACAGAAGGTTGAGGATCATATGGAGAAAGACACGGGGACAGTGCGGAAGAAATGGCCGTTGAAAAAGAAGCTGATCCTATGGGCCGTTGTAATTCCCGTATTTCTCATTATCAGTGATATGAGGTTAAAGACCGTAGTATATACAGTGAATACCGGCAAGCTGGGGCATCCGGTACGTCTGGCTCTGATCACGGATCTGCATTCTTGCTGGTATGGCAAAGAACAGCAGACATTGATAAGTGCGGTAAATGCGCAGGAGCCGGATATTGTACTGTTTGGCGGTGATATCTTTGATGACGGACATTCCTATAAGAATGCGGAACTTACCCTGCAATACCTTTCAGCGCAATATCCATGCTATTATGTTACCGGTAATCATGAGTTCTGGAGCGAGGATATTGAATCCATAATCAATATTGTGGAGCCCTACGGGATAACCATATTACAGGGGGATTATGCAGATATAGAAGCAGGAGAACAGCGCCTGCGGCTTTTCGGGGTGGATGATCCGGATGTGACCGTATACTGTCAGGGCTCAACCAATATATTGCAACAACTGAACCGGATTCGGGAGAAGATAGACCCGGACTGCTGTAATGTGCTTCTGTCTCACCGTCCGGAACTGATTGATATTTATAAACGGTATGGCTTTGATCTGGTGTTGAGCGGCCATGCCCATGGTGGTCAATGGAGGATACCGGGAATTCTGAATGGATTGTATGCGCCGAATCAGGGGATGTTTCCTCAATATGCAGGGGGCAGATATGATTTCGACTGGGGGACGATGATCGTCAGCCGCGGACTTGCAAGGGAAAGCACTCCCGCTCCCCGGCTGTTCAACCGTCCGGAACTGGTGATCATAGATCTGCAGTAGGAAGGCAGTCCGTCAGGACGCTCTTTTCCTGGAGTTGTCAGGAACGCTGGAGCCTGTATATCTGCCTGTCTGGGCATAAGAAAGAAATCGTCTTGGTGTAATGCCGGTATATTCCTTGAATTCCCTTTGGAAGTGCGACTGATCTGCATACCCTAGCTCTGCCAGATAATCACAAAGAGAGAGTACGGGCTGGTGCAGAATGGAATCGATCACATTTTGAAACCGGACGATCCGTGCAAAGGTTTTCGGCGTGATCCCCATGGCATCCAGGAAGATTCTGGACATATGCCGCTCAGAATAGTGCAGTTCATCTGCTAATTCATGAATCCGCACATTTCCTTGTAAAGAGTTGATCTCGCATAGAATATAGCCGGTCAGGTCATTCGCTCCGGTTACATTAATGCATGAATCGAAATAGGTATGGAATAATTCTGCCTTCAACGATAAGGAGTGTAACTCCTGCAATTCCCGGAAGAAAACAAACAGATCGTCTTCAATCTGTTCTAAGAAGATTTCCTGATTGGTAGTGTCCTTCAGGGTCAGTCCCTGATAGGAGATAAACAAGCCGGGCTTCAGGCGGACACCGAAATAGGAGGCATCGGATAAACGCTGGATCTGTCTTGCCCGGGTGCCGGAGCCGAGGATCTCCATATGATTCTTATGGTAGTCCTGAATAAACAGAATATCCATGCAGCCGCTAGGGATGTATGTAACAGTCTGATCTGCCATAGTTCCACCGGCAGTCTGAAATTCGTAAAACAGTGCCTGATAAGGTTCGCTGAACATGATTTCAGCATAGTTCAGCACCCCCTCCGGAACAAAGGGCTGATGGAGGATAAAATGGCTGTCTTTTTCGTAGTTTCGGTTATTCATGCTGATCACGCTCCAATTCTTTAAAAGAAAAAAAGACAAGGAAGCTCTGACTTCTTTGTCTGCTTCTATATTACTCGCCTTTTCTTCAGAAGTCAATGACCAATTTGTCGGTTAAATGTCCATTTTTTTCAAGAATCTTATTAAGATCCTTGCTAAACTCAACCACATCCTGATCACTTCGATGAGGTGATGAAGGGAATCAGCATCTGTGTCTTCGGGCAGGATGCAAGAAAATGAGTAAGGAGTGAGTGCATATGGAACTTAGTCAAGAGATTATGAGTACCATAGTAGATGCCGCCACAGGCGACGTACTGACAGGGGTCTGGTTCCTGATGGGTGCGGCATTGGTATTCTGGATGCAGGCAGGTTTTGCTATGGTAGAGGCAGGCTTTACCAGAGCAAAGAATGCCGGAAACATTATTATGAAGAACCTGATGGATTTCTGTATCGGTACAGTGGTATTTATCCTGATCGGGTATAGTTTATTGTTAGGAACGGATGTAGGAGGCTTTATCGGAATGCCAAGCTTCAACATCTTTTCCGGTTATGATGCATTTGACTGGCCGGGTTTTGTATTTAATCTGGTATTCTGTGCGACCACAGCAACCATCGTATCCGGTGCCATGGCAGAGCGGACCAAGTTTTCATCCTACTGTATCTATTCTGCAGTGATTTCCGCAGTGGTATATCCGATCGAAGCACACTGGATCTGGGGCGGCGGCTGGTTATCCCAGGCAGGCTTTCATGATTTTGCCGGATCCTGTGCCATTCATATGGTGGGCGGTCTTTCCGCACTGATCGGTGCCGCATTGCTTGGGCCGCGTATCGGCAAATTCATTAAGAAGGATGGCAAGGTTACCAAGGTGAATGCTTTTCCGGGACACAATCTTGTCATTGGGGCGCTGGGTGTATTCATCCTCTGGTTTGGATGGTATGGCTTTAACGGTGCGGCTGCAACGACAACGGATCAGTTGGCAAGTATTTTTGTGACAACGACCATTGCTCCGGCCATTGCAACAGTGGTATGTATGTTATTTACCTGGATTAAATACGGCAAGCCGGATGTATCCATGTGTCTGAATGCATCTCTGGCAGGTCTGGTGGCGATTACTGCGGGCTGTGATGTAACGGATGCCCTGGGGTCTTCCATTATTGGTGCTGTAGCAGGTCTGTTAGTGGTATTTGGTGTCTGGTTCCTGGATAACGTATTACATATTGATGATCCGGTCGGTGCCGTAGCAGTGCATTTCTGTAATGGTATCTGGGGTACTTTTGCAGTCGGTCTGTTTGCAACGCCGAGTGCACCGGGTTCAGAGCTTTCCGGATTGTTTTATGGCGGAGGTCTTCAGCTCTTAGGGATCCAGAGTCTTGGTATTGTATCTGTGCTTGCATGGACTGCAGTTACTATGACCATTGTATTTCTGGTGATCAAGGCAACCCACGGGCTCCGTGTTTCCGAAGAGGAGGAGATTGAAGGTCTGGATCTGAAGGAGCATGGACTTCCATCTGCCTATGCAGGCTTTGCCATTATGGACGCTACTGCAAATATGACGGAGGTAAATGAGAATACCGATCTTGGTGAAGATGATTATGTAAAGGCATCCGATGCTCAGAGAAATGCAGCGGTTCCGGTTGCCAATGCGCCGATCGCAAGTGATATTAATAAGGTAGTCATTATTGCAAAGCTGTCCCGCTATGAGCATTTGAAAAAGACGTTGAACGATCTAGGTGTTACCGGTATGACAGTGACACAGGTCATGGGCTGTGGCATTCAGAAGGGTGCCGGCGAGCGTTACCGTGGTGTGGAGATGGATGCTACCCTGCTTCCGAAGGTCAAGGTAGAGGTTGTAGTCAGCAAGATACCGGTGGACAATGTGGTAGAGGCAGCGAAAAAGGCCTTATACACCGGGCATATCGGAGATGGAAAGATTTTTGTATATGCGGTCAGCCGTGTTGTAAAGGTCCGGACCGGTGAAGAGGATGTTGCAGCATTACAGGACGTAGAATAAAGTTTGCATAATTTTATCTTTCAGGTATATAATATTTATATAGTCCCTGCCGGAGATTCCGGCAGGGACTATACTATGTGTGAAAAAAAGAACAATAAAAATGATTGACTTTTACATTTTTTTACATATAATATAAATCGATTAAATGATGTCGCTTCCAACGTTTTACCTGAAAGCAGGACACCGGTGAATAAGGAGGATAAAAATGGTAGCACAGATAGCAGCACTATTGATTTTTATTGCCATGTTTGTTATGGTAGTAATAGATAAGATTGAACGCCAGTATGTAACGTTAGGCTGTGGTCTACTGACATTAGGGTTGGTATTTGGACTCTGTATGCAGGATGTGAATGCGATCATAGAGACCCTGAATGTGAAATCCATTGCAACTTTGGAATTCTGGGGACTTGCAAAAGAGGCAGCAGCAGAATCCACTGCAGGGATCAACTGGGCAACGATCATATTTATCGCAGGTATGATGATCATGGTAGAGGGTATGGCGCGGGTAGGATTTTTTCGCTGGCTCTGTATGATGATCGCCAAGCTGGTTCATTATAAGACCATTCCGATTTTCATAACATTTATGATCATGTCTTTTATACTGGCTATGTTCATTGACAGTATTACCGTTATTCTATTTTTAGCTGCAGTAACCGTAGAGCTTTCACAACTTTTGAAGTTTAATCCGGTTCCGATGATATTGTCCGAGGTATTCTGCGCAAACCTGGGCGGTTCTGCAACAGTCTGCGGAGATCCGCCGAATATTATCATTGGTACCTCCCTGGGACTTTCCTTCTTTGATTTTTTACAGAACACCGGTGTGATCGCATTGGTCTGTCTGGTTGTAACGGTCATATATTTTTATCTGGTCTTCCGCAAACAGTTAAAAGGAGATTCTACTGCACCGGTTAATGAAGCGGAGATGCCGGATCCGAAGTCAGCCATCACGGATAAGAAGGGCTTTGTAATAAGCTGCATTATCTTTGCATGTGCGATCATTCTTCTGGTGACTCATGCACAGACCGGTCTGACGGTCGCATTTATCGGGACTGTGATTGCGATCCTGACCCTGATCACCTCCGGCAAGGCAGTTGGAACGGTGCTTAAGAAGGTGGATTATAAGACACTGCTGTTCTTTATCGGTTTATTTATTGTAGTGGGCGGTCTGGAACAGACCGGCATTCTGGAAGTGGTAGCAGGCTTTATCGGCAGGATCAGCGGAGGAAACGGAATGGTCATGGTAGCCATCATTATCTGGTGCTCTGCCATTGCCAGTGCTTTTGTTGATAATATACCATTTGCAGCAACTATGGTACCGGTGATCAGCGGACTGGCAGCCACCACTACCGGTATTGATATCAGCACGCTGGCATGGGGACTTTCCATGGGTACGGATATTGGCGGCAGTGCCACTCCGATCGGTGCATCTGCAAATGTAGTGGGTACCTCTGTAGCGGCCAAGGGCGGATATCCGATCGGCTGGGGAAAGTACTGTCTGAAGGTAGCGCCGGTAACGATACTGGTATTGATTGTTAGTACAGTGTGGATTTTTATCCGATATTTTTAAGGAGGAATGTGCATGGCAGAACAACTGATAATTTCAATCGGGCGTGAATATGGCAGCGGCGGCCATAGGATTGCTGAAAAACTGGCAAAGCGGCTTTCCCTGCCATTCTATGACCGCAATATGTTAGATGAGATTGCAAGTGAGAAGAATCTGAGTCAGCATGATTTTCATCTTTACGATGAATCACCGAGAAAATTGTTTTCCTCCAGGAGTGTCCGAGGGTTCAACAATTCACCGGAAGATGCTGTTGCCAGGATGCAGTTTGATTTTCTGAAGCGGAAAGCAGAGCAGGGCGAATCTTTTGTAATAGTAGGAAGATGTTTGGAGGACATATTAAAAGGCTATGATGCATTGATGTCATTCTTTATCATTGCGGATTTTGAGACCAAGCTGAACCGGATCCAGAAGATCCGGGGAGTTTCGAAGGAGGAGGCTGAAGCGCTCATCCGGAAGCATGATAAGAAACGACAGGCATATCATAATTATTATTGCCAGACAAAGTGGGGAGATGCCAGGAATTATGATCTGACCGTGAATTGCAGCAGATTAGGACTTGCAATAACAACAGATCTGCTCGAAGGATTTATACGGGCAAGAATCCGGGAGCAATCATGACCGTATGTGGTATTTCCAGAATATTTAACAGAAGCAGGGTATGCGTTCATGCGCATACCCTTAATTTGTATAAAGGAACCAGGGCAGGGTGCTGCCTGCAGTATTGATATAAAAACTGAAAAACGTAAGACTGATACACAAATAATAGAAAAACTAAACAAAAATAGATACAATAAATTGTAAATAAAAAATGAATGCATAAATTGACTAAATAATAAAATAATTTAAAAAAGATTTCTAAAAACTATTGACAAAACAAAAAGAAGAATATATAATTTAACCATAGCCAATACAAGCGACCATTGAAAATTAAATGGAAAGGAGGAGATACCCTTGGACATACAAGCAGAACCATCAGTCAATCATGGTTCAGTCTTATGGAAGAGAATCCACACAGAATGCCTTAAGATATAATTCAAAACACAAAAGTCCACACAGAGCGTACCTTTTGTACGATAGAAGAAACAGGACACTAGGTAATTAATACATAAGAATGAAGTGGTTGGCTTACAAGACAAATACTTATCCTTTCAAAATATGCAAATTGTGATGATATAAGAATCCAATCTTCGAAGGAAAGAACGGAAGTGATTTAGAGGTAACACAGGTGAAGAGATGATGAGTAACGGCATGTGTGGGAATTTAATTATCGAGGAAGGTTTCTCGGATCAATCTCAAGGGAGATAAAAATGAATAACGAAAACTAGAGGAAGCGTATTTCAATAAAAGAAAACGCTTCCTCTTTATTTCTGCGGGCAACGAGCCAGGTGACTGCTCGCATTTTCACTGGTCGTCAGCATAGTTACGGTGACTGGAAGATCGGAAATGCAAGGGGATTCAGGGAAAAGCAGGCAAAGGTCAGAACCTGCATGGAAAGCAGTATGGCACTTAAAATACCCACCCATTTCGGAATTCGGCGCGCAAAGGTCACATGAACTGCCAGCCATTGACCGCAGAACAGTCCGAGGGCATAGACGCCCAGATGCAGTAGCATACCATCCAGACCAAAACCGGAGTGCAGAAGATAATAGGTACCGGAAATGACCAGAAAGCTGACCAGGATACTGATCAGACAGGCAGTCAGCCGGTTTACCCACCGAAATTCCGGTTCCAGGCGCATACGATGTACAAAAAGGAACCAGATCAGTATAAGCGGGTAAAAGGCGAGCTTTAAATGCTCCCATATGCTTTCATTTATCGGGAAAAAAAGTCCGATAAAAATATTATTCCCGCTCCACGGATACAGATTATGAAACAGGGCCCCCAGCAGGAAGGCTGTTATGGCAGTAAAGATCACCCAACACCAATGAAATTGTTTTTGTTTCATACGAAGTACCTTTCTCTTTCAAAACAGTTGTTGTATAATGAACGCATAAGCGCGAACATAGTGACGGAAAACATTTGATAGCTGCTTGCAGACAGTCAAATGTTTGAGGAACTGTGTGAGTGCAACGAACACGGAGAAACCGAAGGTTTCGAGGTGAGCGCTTATGCGTAGCAGCAAAGTGGGCACACTTTATTAATAGTATGTTTCAAAACGGGAATAGTATGCATAAAAGGAAACAGGAGGAAACAGTATGGCAAAGCACACATTACAGAGCGGTGACCTGCGGGTGACTATTTCAGATGAGGGAGCGGAACTTATTGGGATTGAGGATATTTTAACAGGAAGAAATTATCTTTGGTATGGAGATTCCGCATACTGGGGCAGACGATCTCCGGTGTTGTTTCCCATCGTAGGAAGCCTGAAGAATAAGGAATTCAAATATAATGGCAAAACTTATCCGATGTCACAGCATGGTTTTGCAAGAGACATGGAATTTACCATGACGGAGCATACGGAGGATGCCATATGGTTTGCTCTGGAAGCAAATGAAGAGACAAAGAAAATCTATCCCTTCCGGTTTCGGCTGGAGATCGGTTATCAGCTTCGGGGACGGGAACTGCAGGTAATGTGGCGGGTGACAAACAAGGATGATAAGATCATGTTCTTCTCTATTGGCGGACATCCGGCTTTCCTCTGTCCGATTGACGGGGCGGAAAAACAGACGGATTATTATCTGTTGTTTGACCAGACGGAGAATCTGACCTATGGTAAGCTTAGTAAGAATGGACTGATCGAATCGCAGGGGCATATTCTGGATACGAAGGGCGGCTGTATGCAGATCAGTGCTCACTTATTCGATGAGGATGCTCTGGTGATCGAAGGGGGACAGGCACATGCAGTATCTCTGGCAGGGCCGGACCGGAAACCATATCTGACCGTTCGGTTTGAGGCTCCGTTATTCGGCCTTTGGTCTCCAGCCCAAAAGCACGCTCCGTTTGTCTGCATTGAACCATGGTACGGACGCTGCGATAAGGAAAGCTTTGCCGGTATGCTGGCAGACCGGGAGTATGGCAATGAGCTTCGGCCGGGTAAAGAATTCCAGGCGGATTATACGATCATATGCAGTTAGGAGTTCGTTTTAATAAAGGAATGGAATGCCTGCTATTTTTTGCTTGTTGCTTGACAGCGGAGAAATCAGGGACTACAATAAAAACGATAATTTGTCACAGTTTTGTGTGACAAGAGGAAAGGTGTGAGGAAGATGGAGAAGAAGAACATTGACTGGGCAAATCTTGGATTTGCATATATGAAAACGGATAGGAGATTTGTATCAAATTTCAAGGATGGAGCATGGGATTCCGGAGCGCTGGCTGAAGATGATATGATCACTATGAGTGAATGTGCCGGTGTGTTGCAGTATGCACAGACGATCTTTGAAGGCCTGAAGGCATATACAACAGAGGATGGACACATTGTTTGCTTCCGTCCGGATCTGAATGCAGAACGTATGGCACAATCTGCTGCCAGACTGGAAATGCCGGTTTATCCGGAGGATAAGTTTGTAGAGGCAGTAGTCGAGACTGTGAAAGCGAATGAGGCCTATGTACCGCCTTATGGTTCCGGTGCAACTCTGTATGTCCGTCCTTACATGTTCGGGATCAATCCGGTAATCGGTGTAAAGCCGGCAGATGAATATCAGTTCCGTATCTTTACGACCCCGGTAGGTCCGTATTTCAAAGGAGGCGTAAAGCCTCTGACCATCCGAATCAGTGACTTTGACCGGGCAGCACCTCATGGTACCGGTAATATTAAGGCGGGCTTGAATTATGCTATGAGCCTTCATGCCATCGTTACTGCCCATGCGGAAGGCTATGATGAGAATATGTACCTGGATCCGGGCAGCAGAACGAAGGTAGAGGAAACCGGCGGTGCCAATTTCCTGTTTGTGACTAAGGATAATAAGGTCGTAACCCCGAAGTCGGACAGTATCCTGCCATCCATTACCAGACGTTCCCTGATGGTGGTTGCAAAGGAATATCTGGGGCTCGAGGTAGAGGAGCGCGAGGTATTCAAGGACGAGCTGAAGGATTTTGCGGAATGCGGGCTTTGTGGTACCGCAGCAGTGATCTCTCCAGTGGGTAAGATCGTTGACCATGGTGAGGAGATCTGTCTGCCAAGCGGTATGTCAGCAATGGGGCCGGTGACACAGAAATTGTATGATACCCTGACCGGTATTCAGATGGGCCGGATTGAGGCTCCTGCAGGCTGGATCAAGGTGATCCGATAGATATTGAGAGACGTTTGCTGCAGCGGACATGTTCGCTGCAGCTTTTTTGTTTCTGGTACATGAATCTGAAGTTCAGCTTTTTATTATTACATCTATTAAATTTCTCTAAAAGATTAAGGAAATCGTTGGAAAATCGTAAGAAAACAGCATTTGTGAATTGAATTTCCCGGCAGGGCAGAGTATAATTATTTTATATGCATTTTAGCCTGCATGAATATTGGATAAAGGATGAATATCGGGGATGGAAGTATGAAAAAAATGCTCGTAGATTTACAGGAATTCGTAAGGGAGATCGCAAGGTTATATGGAGAACGGAAGGCATATCGCTATTTTGTAGAGGATACGATCGTCAGTAAGACCTTTGTGGAATTGGAGCGGGATGTAAATGCAGTTGCTTCCTGGCTGCTTCGGAAGGGCTGGAGACGGAAGCATATCGGAATACTTGGATCATCCAGTTATCCGTGGATCGTCACTTTTTTGGCGATCACCAACAGTGATAATGTGGTGGTTCCATTGGATAAGATGCTGCCGGAAGAGGAATTGCTGAATCTTTTGATCATGGGCGATGTCGATGCGGTCTTTTTGTCCGAGGAATTTGAACCGATGATGAAGACCATTCGGGAACAGGAAAACCGGGTAACGGATATTATCAGTTTTTCTGGCACGACCTATCGAGAAATATTGAGAACGGAACCGGTTTCTCTGCCTAAGCTGGATACAGAGGCAATGACGGAGATTCTGTTTACTTCCGGAACAACCGGAACCAGCAAGGGCGTTGTGTTAAGTCAGAAGAATATCGTGAGTAATATTAATGAGATCTGTCGGATGGATTTTACTCAGAACTTAAAGACCAATCCGGTGGTCATGTCCGTACTGCCGATCCATCACACCTTTGAATTGACGGTCGACAATCTGGGTGTGCTGTATTCCGGCGCTACAGTATGTATCAATGATAAGCTGGAGAATATCGTAGCAAATCTGAACCGCTTTCAACCGGCAGTCATTCTGGTGGTTCCTACGATCGCGGAAATCTTTTATAAGAAGGTAATGGAAGGGATCGAAAGCGGCGGCATGAAGGGGAAGGTTGCATTCGCAAGGAAATGTAACCGGGCCTTAAGCGGTCTGCGGATCGATGCCAGAAGAAAACTCTATAAGCGTCTGCTGGAGAAATTCGGCGGCAATCTGACGAATGTCGTTGTAGGAGGTGCTGCTCTGCGTTCGGAGGTGGCAGAGGCCTTTGACGAGTTCGGTATTAATATGTATCAGGGATATGGGCTGACCGAGTGCGCTCCGTTAGTAGCCGCGAATTATCCGGGTAAAAACCGCTTCGGTTCCGTAGGGATGCCGGTATCCTATATGCAGTTGAAGATTGAAGATCAGGAGATCCTGGTCAAAGGCGATGGGGTCATGCTTGGCTACTATAAGAATCCGGAAGCGACGGAGGAAGCGATTCAGGACGGATGGTTTCATACCGGTGACCTGGGTTATCTGGATGGAGATGGTTACCTGTATATTACAGGACGCTCCAAGAATCTGATCATACTGGATAATGGTAAGAATATTTATCCGGAAGAATTAGAAGAGTATCTTATGACGGTACCGGGCATCAAGGATGTTATGGTGTATGATGATAACGGGAAGATCAGTGCGATCGTACAGCCCTATTGCCCCAATGATAAGGAAGTGTTAACCGGGATCAAGCAGGGAATCCGGAAGCTGAATGAAAAGCTTCCGCCTTATAAACGGATCGTAGGTCTGGATTTCCGGGTGCAGGAATTTCCAAAGACCACGACCCTGAAGATTAAGCGGCGGGAGGTTATGCAGTGGATCCGTGAGCAGCGGGAGAAAAGTGCGGTGGATTATGTTCCGCCGGTTACTGCAGAGCAGAAGCGGCTGGTGCTTGCCTTTGAGCAGGCACTGGGAAAACGGAATATAGGAATTAAGGATAATTTCTTTGAATTAGGAGGAGACAGTCTGTCTGCGCTGGAGCTGGCAGCAGTTGTCGGTATCCAGGCCCAGGATCTGTATGATTATCCCACTGTGGAGTCATTGGAGCGGGCTATGCTGATGAATGAACAGGCGGCAACGGAGGAGGATTATGTTGATGTAAATGCATTGATCCAGAATAATCGTAATCTGATATATGAGACAGAACCGAAATACATTCTTCTGACCGGAGCCACCGGTTTTTTAGGGGCGCATATCCTGCGGGAGTTATTACGACATAAGATGAATGTTGTCTGCCTGGTGCGTAATGAGGAACGTCTGCGTCCTGCTTTAAAGAATTACTTCCCGAAGGAGTATGAGTATTTTTCCTATAAAGTAGTGAAGGGGGATATCGAAGAAGCTCACTTCGGACTGACAGACGAGGAATACGGTACACTGACGCAGCGGGTAGATATGGTGATCCACACTGCAGCCAATGTGCATCATGCCGGTTATTATTCTGATTTTGAGCGGACGAATGTGATCGGGACACAGAATGTGATTGATTTTTGCCGGGATGCAGATGCGGTACTGCAGCATACATCCACAGCCAGTGTAAATGGCGGCGGAACTGTTACACAGAGCGATCCGAATGCCAGATTTAATGAATTCAATCTGGACATTGGACAGAATTATGTACAGAATGTATATATTCATTCCAAGTTTAAAGCCGAGGAGCGTGTGCTTCTGGCACGGGAACAGGGATTAAAAGCGAATATATTCCGGATCGGGAATCTGACCTGGCGGATGTCAGATGGCAAATTTCAACGGAATGCCCAGGACAGCGGATTTTTAGACCGGGTTCGCGGACTGTTAAAGATCAGTATGTACAGCAATGAGCTGGCGGCATATCCGATTGATTTTACAGCAGTAGATGAATGTGCGGATGCCTATGTCCGGCTGGCACTGCATAACCGGGTCAACAATATATATAACCTGTACAATCCGAATGTATACTATCTGGAAAGCCTGTGTAATAAGATGCTGCTTAAGGTGAAGCGGGTGCCGAAGGAGGTATTTGAGCGAAGCCTGAAGGAACGGATTGAAGATAAGGAGATCGCAGTCCTGTCATTTTATAATGCCATTGCATCTTCCTCGAAGAATGTACCGATGAGTAATGAATTTACGGTCAATGAATTGAAGAAGCTGGGCTTTAAATGGTCAAAGATCAACCTGCGCTACCTGAATTACCTGAAGACGATATAGGAATGTAAAGGGACACTTGGATGAAGATAGGAATTGATATCGGCTCCACGACGATCAAATGCGTGGTACTGGATGAACAGAATACAATTATACATAAAAGCTATGAACGACATTTTGCCATGATCACGGAGAAGACCTGTGAGGTGATAAAAGGCCTGGTGGAACAGTTTCAGATCACGGAGCCTGTGGTCTGCGCCATATCCGGTTCTGCAGGAATGGGACTGGCAGAGCGGGCGAAAATTCCCTTTGTACAGGAGGTATATGCCACCAAGGTTGCGATCGGCCATCGTCTGCCGGAGACAGATGTGGTCATTGAACTGGGCGGTGAGGATGCCAAGATACTGTTCTTAAAGGGCAATCTGGAGGTCCGCATGAATGGCACCTGTGCCGGAGGTACCGGTGCCTTTGCAGATCAGATGGCAAGTCTGATGCAGGTATCCGTAGATGAGATGAATGAGCTGGCGAAGCAGCATGAGAAGATTTATTCCATTGCTTCCCGTTGTGGTGTATTTGCCAAGACCGATATCCAGCCTCTGCTGAACCAGGGGGCAAGGAAGGAGGACATTTCGGCAAGTATTTTTTATGCCATTGTGAACCAGACGATCACCGGACTGGCACAGGGACACCCGATCGAGGGAAATATAGTGTATCTTGGCGGCCCTCTTACCTTTATGTCCGAGCTGCGCAGAAGCTTTGATAAGACGCTGGATTGTACGGGGGTCTGTCCGGAGGATTCTCTGCATTTTGTTGCGCTTGGCGCTGCTTATTATGCAGAGGAAGCAGTGGATTTATCAGAAGCGCTTGCCATTATTGGCGAAAAGGCAGATGTTTCGGCGGAATCCTCCCTGCAGCCATTATTTCGCAGTCAGGAGGAATATGATGCATTTACCGTCAGACATGATCAGCATTGCGTTCCCCGGAAGGAGGGGACAGAGTACAAGGGAGATGCGTGGCTTGGCATCGATTCCGGATCGACAACCTTGAAGGTTGTTCTTATCGATTCCCAGGGTACGATCCTCTTTTCCAGCTATCAGTCCAATCAGGGAAAACCCATTGATATCGTGCAGAATACCCTGCTTGAAATGTATGAGAAATACCCGGAGATTCATATTGTATCCAGTGCTGTTACCGGATATGGAGAGGAAATGATCCGGAATGCGCTGGGGGTGGATGCAGGAGTTGTAGAAACTGTGGCTCATTATACCGCTGCCAGGTACTTTATGCCTGACGTGGAGTTCATCATTGATATCGGCGGGCAGGATATGAAGTGCTTCAAGCTGCGCAATGGCGCCATTGATAATATTTTTCTGAATGAAGCCTGTTCCTCCGGCTGTGGTTCTTTTTTACAGACCTTTGCCAGCTCTCTGGGGTATCCCATTGAGGAATTTGCCAGGCTGGGATTGTTCGGCGATCATCCGGTAGACCTGGGATCCCGTTGTACTGTGTTCATGAATTCCTCGGTAAAGCAGGCCCAGAAGGAGGGCGTAACGGTAGAAAATATCTCTGCCGGACTCTCCATCAGTGTTGTTAAGAATGCTCTTTATAAAGTAATACGGGTACACTCTGCAGATGAACTGGGGAAAAGGATCGTCGTGCAGGGCGGTACCTTTTTGAATGACGCCGTCCTGCGGGCTTTTGAACAGGAGATGGGGGTTGATGTCATCCGTCCGGATATCGCCGGGATGATGGGGGCCTATGGTGCGGCTCTGTATGCCAGACAGAATGGAAAGGGAACATCCGGACTTCTGACCCGGGAGGAATTAAAAGCATTTACCTATTCCACCCGGAGTGTTACCTGTAAGGGCTGTAACAACCGTTGTCAGCTTACCGTAAATGATTTCGGGAATGGAAGACGGTTTATCGGCGGAAACCGGTGTGAGAAGCCGGTTACGAACCAGGCACAGGATGATTCCCTGAATCTATATGAATATAAATTAAAGCTGTTATCGGAATATCAGCCGGGAAGCGGGACAAGGGGTGTGATCGGCCTGCCGATGGGTCTGAATATGTATGAGATGTATCCCTTCTGGCACGCATTTTTTACCAGTCTGGGATATCAGGTAAAAATGTCCGGCTTTTCCAACCGGAAGCTGTATCTGAAGGGCCAGGGTACCATTCCTTCCGATACGGTATGCTTTCCTGCCAAGATGATGCATGGTCATATCCAGCAGTTGATCGAGATGGGAGTGGATATAATATTTTATCCCTGCATGACTTATAATTTTGATGAAAAGAAGGGGGCCAATCATTACAACTGTGCGGTGATCGCCGGTTATCCCGAAGTCATAGAGGCCAATACAGTGAATTTTGGCGGGATCCGGTATATCAATGATTATGTAGGCCCGCATGCAAGACGGGAGTTTCCGAATCGGATCCGGCAGGTACTGGAGGCGCATCTGGGAGCCTTTACGAAGTCGGAGATCAAACAGGCCTGTGACAGGGCATATGCAGAATATGATGCTTATATGGAGCGGATTCGGCGGCAGGCACAGACGATCATTACCCGGGCAAGGCAGCAGGGAAAGAAGATTATTGTTCTGGCCGGCAGACCATATCATGTGGATCCGGAGATCAATCACGGGATTCATAAGCTGGCCGCTGGACTGGGCTTTGCTGTGATCTCAGAGGATGCGGTGGCGGCACTGGTGCCGAAATTTAAGGTGAACCTGTTGAATCAGTGGACTTACCATGCCCGTCTCTTTTCAGCGGCGGAATATGTGGCGGAGCAGCCGGATATGTATCTGGTGCATCTGGTATCCTTTGGCTGCGGACTGGACGCAGTCACTACGGATGAAGCCAGAAGCATACTGGAGGATGCAGGAAAGCTGTATACACAGTTGAAGATTGATGAAGTGACCAATCTGGGGGCCATTAAGATCCGGCTTCGGAGTCTGATGGCAGCGATTGAACAGAACGAGGAAGGAACAGGCGGAAATGAACAATAGAAAGCCCCATTACAGGGAACGGGTGAAATTCACCTTAAAAATGAAGAAGGACTATACCATACTGATTCCTGAAATGGCACCGCTCCACTTCCGGCTGATCGAACCGATCCTGAGCCGCCAGGGGTTTAAGATCGCACTGATGGGGGATGAAGGCCCGGAGGTATTGCAGAAGGGGTTAAAGTATGTACATAACGACATCTGTTATCCGGCGCTTTTAATTACAGGACAGATGCTGGCAGCAATGGAAAGCGGTAAATACGACCCGGCTAAGGTGGCCATGGTGATCACCCAGTCCGGCGGGGGTTGCCGGGATTCCAATTATATTCATCTGATGCGAAAGGCGTTTGAAAAGGCAGGATATCCCGATGTGCCGTTTATTTCTGCGAATATCTGGGGCCTGGAGTTCAACAGCGGGATTAATCTGACACCGGTTACCCTCTTAATGGCGCTGGCAGGGATGATCTATGGGGATATGCTTATGATCGTCAGCAATCAGATACGTCCGTATGAGGTGAATCCGGGAGATACGGATGCCATGACCGACCGTTGGATTCAACGCCTGACTGCTTCCTTTCAGAAGGGGAGGGGCTTTCTGCCGGGGGCGGTAGAGCGGAACTTGAAGGCGATCGGTGCTGATTTTGCAGCGATACCAGTTCAGAAGGTGCCGAAGGTAAAGGTTGCAGTGATCGGTGAACTGTTTCTAAAGTATTCTCCCCCGGGCAACAATCATCTGGAGGATTTTCTGGCAGAGCAGGATTGTGAAGTTTTTATGCCGAGTATGCTGGGCTTTGGTGCCTATAAGACCAATGGAGCATTAGAGGATCTGCGTCTGTATGGCGGGAAGCCTGTGAAGAAGCTGATCATGGAAATTGTCATGAAGTTCCTGTTCCGGGTGGAGGATATGCTGATCCGCAATATAGAGGCCTATGACTGCTTTACTGCACCGGAGCGGGTGAATGATCTAAAGAAGCGGGCAGATGGAGTGATCGGTATCGGCAACAGTATGGGAGAGGGCTGGTATCTGGCAGCAGAGATGTTAGAGCTGGCGGATCATGGTTATGAAAATATTGTCTGTGTCCAGCCGTTCGGATGTCTTCCCTGCCATGTATCCATTAAGGGGATGATAAATAAGGTACGCCGGATCGACCCGAGAGTAAACGCGGTGGATATTGAATATGATCCCGGTGCGACAAAGGTAAATCAGGAGAACCGGATCAAGCTGATGCTTGCGGTAGCCAGGGAGAATCTGGATCAGATACAGGAGAAGGAATGAACGCATAGAGTATTCTTTACAGCTATTAAAGGGATAAAGGGGCATATCATAATTTGATGTGCCCCTTCTTACGGTTACAGAGATAAAATAGAAATCTACTGCTTTACATATTGCTGGTTTCTGCTGTTTCGCTTATCCGGCAATGTCATTCTTACTAAACCTAATTCTATTGCAGGATTCAGATAATTCCTGCGGAATGTCTCCTTTGATTTAAGCCCTAACTGTTCCATGATCGCATTTGCTGTATATGGGATATCATACTCCATACATTCCAGCAGGCGTTTTACATATTCGGTAGTTCCAGCGTTTGTTTTATTGATCTGAATAATAACCTCGTCTAAAATCCGGTGGATCATATCCAGCATAAATTCAATAAAGATATCTGAATTTCCATTTACATGACACCTGGCTATCACATCATAATATTCAGCTTGAAACCTTTCAATCTGGCTTTCCAGCGGAATGAACTCAAATACATTTCTCCATCGATATAACATAACGGTATGCCACAATCTTGCCATTCTGCCATTTCCATCCGCAAACGGATGAATAAATACAAACTCGTAATGAAAAATTGCAGACATGATCAATGGATGGACGTTCCCCTCATTTTTCTTTACCCATGATAGCAAATCTTTCATCAGGCCATCTACCATGTCAGGTGGTGGTGCAACAAATATGCATTTATCTCCAGAAAAGACGCCTTCCTCCCCCTTTCGAAACACTCCGGATTCATTTACGGTTCCGTAGGTCATTATCCCGTGGATTCTTTTCAATTCGGATATGCTAAACGGATTAATTTCCGATATCTTCTCGTAAGCGGCATACGCATTCTTAACCTCCTGTATTTCTTTTTGATCACCCAAAACAGGATGTCCGTTTATAACATCTCTAACTTCGGATAAAGATAAAGAATTCGCTTCAATTTTCAATGAAGAATGAATGGATCGGATCCTGTTATTCCTTCTCAAATGTGGTTTTGATTCCAGCTCCTTATAACTACTGATCTTACCAATCTTTTCAGAAATGTCAGAAACAAGTTCAAGCATTCTATTTGAAATGGTATACGGTGGTATATAATTGCTCAATTTCATCACCTCATCTTGCTTATTATCTTACTTATTATCTTACTCATTTCTTATATAAATATCAATATGCTGTTTTGCTGAAATTAGGTTCCGTAGCGCAATGCCAGCTCTGACTTTCGTTTAGCGCATGCCCCTTGTAAAAGATAGTACTTTATTCCAATCGTATGCCTGTAATAGAAATAGTGGCATTTCAAAAAGCAAGTAATTAGTCAAATAAGATTTGCCGAATCATACTTGAGTATTATTGATAATGGTGTTATACTATAGACATCCACAAATGGAGGTAATAATATGTTTATCGGAAGAGAGCGAGAACTGAACGCTCTGGAAAAGCTATATACATCAGAAAAGTTTGAATTTGCAGTAATTTACGGTCGCCGCCGTGTTGGTAAAACGGCACTGATCAACCAATTCCTCTGCGATAAAAAAGCGATCTACTTTATGGGGATAGAAAGCAACGCAAAGCAAAATCTTGAAAACTTTAGTAAGAGTATTATTGAGTATAGCAGCGGAATTGAAACAGAGACTTCTTTCCTGTCTTTTCAAGCGGCATTAGAATATGTGTTTAAGCTTGCGGAACAGGAGCGGTTGATTCTTGCGATTGACGAGTATCCGTATGTGGCCCGTTCTTCTAAAAGTCTCGCATCTACTCTGCAACTGTTAATAGACAAATATAAGGATTCTTCCAAGCTTATGCTTATTCTTTGCGGTTCTTCGATGTCCTATATGAAAGATCACGTTCTTGCATACAAGGCACCTTTGTATGGCAGAAGAACAGCACAAATGAAGATCCTGCCCTTCGATTTTGAAGAAACCTGTCACTATTTTAAAAAGTTTTCCGATGAAGATAAGGCTTTGATTTATGGTATTGTTGGCGGAACACCGCAATACTTATTGCAGATGAATGAGGCTTTCAGTGTTGAAGATAATATCAAAAACACGTTTTTGAATCCGATTTCCTTTTTATATGAAGAGCCGATCAACCTCCTGAAGCAGGAGGTGCGTGAACCTGCTATTTACATGGCAATCATTACTGCGATTGCAACAGGAGCCTCTCGTATGTCGGAGATTTCAGGTAAGGTGGGTGAAGATACGAATGTTTGCTCCACTTATATCAAGAATTTGATGAATCTCGGTATTGTGCAAAGAGAGATACCTTATGGTGAAAAGGCATCCCGTAAATCCGTTTATTCTATTGAAGATAATATGTTTCGTTTCTGGCACCGTTTTGTGTTGGAGAATAATTCTGTTATTGCCCGTGGTGCAACAGATCTGGTATATAAGCGTATTGAACCGAAGTTATCTGATTATATGGGAAAGGTTTTCGAGGATATCTGTAAGCAGTACCTTTGGAAGCAGCTTTTAGCAGGGAGAAGCCCTGTAGAGTTTACATCTCTCGGTCGTTGGTGGGGCAATGATCCCACCCTGAAGTGTCAGGCTGAGATTGATATTATGGGCGAGCAGGACAAGGATACCGCCCTTTTTGCCGAGTGCAAGTGGACGAATGAAAAGGTGGATTTGAGTGTCTTGGAACCCCTTGTAAAGCGTAGTCGATTGTTTTCCTATAAAAATGTTCACCTGTATCTGTTTTCCAGATCCGGCTTTACCAAAGGCTGTATTGACGAAGCAAATAGAATGGGTAACGTCACGCTTGTAAGTTATGCGGATATTGTTGTGTGACGGGTTTGGGAGGAAATTATTTCACTCTGATTGTATTGTTTCTACGAATAAGGTTTTAGAATTGACAGATTCATCATACAGGGATAAAATTCCAGAATAGAAGGATACTATTAAATGAAAGCGGCTTCTGTCAGGAAGTCAGGTAGATGGAAAGGAGAATGAAATGGCAGCATTACATGTAAAAGCAGATAACTTTGAAACGGAGGTATTGCAGGCGGATCAGCCGGTGCTGGTTGACTTCTGGGCGGCCTGGTGCGGACCGTGTCAGATGGTTGGCCCGTTGGTGGAACAGCTTTCTGAGGAAATGAGCGGGATAAAATTCGTTAAGGTGAATATTGATGAAGAACCGGAACTTGCCGGACGGTATCAGGTTGAATCCATTCCGACCTTCTTGTTGATCAAGGACGGAAAAGTAGTGAAGAGAGAGGTCGGAGCTTTGCCAAAGCAGCTATTAAAGCAGATGCTGGAGGAGAATGTATAACAGTGTTAACAGATATTATTGTAATTGGTGCAGGAACTGCAGGCCTGACTGCGGCAATCTATGGGCAGCGGGCAGGAAAGCAGGTACTATTATTGGAGGAAGGAATCTATGGCGGTCAGATCGTGAATTCCCCTCAGATTGAAAATTATCCTGGAATTTCTCAGATATCAGGCTTTCAGTTTGCCATGAATCTGCATGAGCAGGCGACTGCACTGGGAGCCAGACTGGAAACAGGAAAAGCAGTAGAGATCATAGAGCATGACAATGAAAAGATTGTGCGGACGGAGAATGAAGAATACCATTGTGGTGCAGTTATTCTTGCGACCGGAGCAAAGAACCGGAAGCTGGGACTGGAAAAGGAGGATGCGTTGATCGGACGCGGAATATCCTATTGTGCAGCCTGTGACGGAGCCTTTTATAAAGGAAGGGTAGCAGCAGTGGTCGGTGGTGGCAATACAGCTTTAGGAGACGCCGAATATCTGGCCAATTTCTGTAAGCAGGTCTATCTGATCCATCGCAGGGATGCATTTCGAGGCGATGCCGGACAGGTGGAGCGCTTAAAAGACCGGAAAAATGTAACTCTGGTTTTGAACTCAGTGGTGAGCGAACTGATCGCAGGGCAGCGTCTGGAGCAGATTCAGGTTCAGGACGTGGTTACACAGGAAGAACAGCAGTTGTCTGTAGACGGGTTGTTTGTTGCAGTCGGACAGGTGCCGGAGAATCAGGCATTTGCAGGGCTGGTGGAGCTGGATTCCCAGGGCTATATCAAAGCAGGAGAGGACTGCAGGACCAGTGCAGAAGGTGTCTATGCTGCCGGAGACTGCAGAACCAAGAATATAAGACAATTAACAACCGCAGCAGCAGACGGCGCAGTCGCCGCCCTCGCCGCCTGTGAATATGTATCTCAATGACGCAGTGCCAAAAGCAAATCAAGACAAATGCCTGCTGGCAGGCAGATTTGGCTTGATTGATTTTGATAGGGCGGCAGCCCGTCAGCGAGGAAGCCGAAGGGTTCCGAGCTGCACTGCGAAAAAGGCCAAAGGCGAAGCCAGGCACAATGCCTGCTGGCAGGCAAGAGGGCCTGCACTGTACACATGTACTATGAGAAAGGAAGAGATAAAAATGACGTTAGAAACATTACAAAAGGATATGATCGCAGCAATGAAGGCAAAGGATAAGGCAAGAAAAGACAGTATTGCCTCTCTGGTATCCGCAGTAAAAAAAGTCGGAATTGACAACGGATGCCGGGATAATATACCGGAGGATATGGTAAACCAGGTAATATTAAAAGAAATCAAGAGTGTAAAGGAACAGCTTGACACCTGTCCGCCGGAACGTACGGATCTGTCAGAGCAGTACCAGGCAAGATATGCGGTATTTCAGGAATATGCACCGGCTATGATGTCGGAGGCCGAGGTAGAAGCATTCTTAACAGAGAAGTTTGCAGAGGTACTTGCAACGAAGAATAAGGGACAGATCATGAAGGCTGTGATGCCGGAACTGAAAGGAAAAGCCGATGGCAAGGTGATCAATCAGGTGGTTGCAAGGCTGTGCCAGATGTAAATACGTTTGATATGCCAGACGTCAAATTCCTGCGAGCAGCCATCTGGCTGTTGCTCGCAGGAATAAATAACGTTCAGTTTTATGGGATCGGTAACGGATCAGGGGGCTTTCCGTCTACAGACAGAACATAATAAGCAGCAGGAGATAACTCCACCGGATATTGCGATTCATCAGAAGGTAGACGATTCCGTAGGAAAATCCGCAGATTGCCGAGCCGATTCCAGTCCACAGCGATCCTTTTGTGAACCAGTGCGCCATTCCCCATGTCAGTGCGACCACAATACCGCCATATGGAATATTCTCCTTATGGAACCAGGTCTCGCAGGCCTTCTGTCCATAAACGATGATCAGGGTAAATAAGACGGTTTCTACGGCATAGTACAGGTACTGGAAGCAGAACTTTAAGATACCCAGCTTTTGAAATTCCAACACTATTTTTATGCCGCCCCAGTCGAACCAGTTAAAGAACAGAACAAATGCGACACAGCAGAATGCGGCGATCCATTTCCAGACCGGTATCCGTTCAGCTTTCATGAACAGATCAAAGCCATATTTATGTTTGGATTTCCATAGGATATAAATTGCAACCAGGCACCATGTAACACAGGTAATACACCAGTGGGCAATGATCTGTCCGGTTCCCCACTCCTCCATGCCTGCACCATAGATCAATGGCTCCAGTGCATATGCATAAATAGCTTCTATGCCAAGTCCTCCAAATGCAGTCAGTGCCAGAAGTATAAAATCCCGTCCCTTTATCTGTCTTTCCATTCCTGTTGCCTCCTTTGCTTTTTGATCTCATCCAGCATCTTATTTGCATTCCGTATACGATTAAAAAAGGAAATATAATATACGCCTGCAGCAATAACATATGGGATCGTAAATGATAAAAATGCATCCCTGTAGGCGAATGTACCCAGCTCTGAAAAATGGCCTTCTATCCATAAATATCCGAAGATCAGGCCAAGTAAAACAACATATTGTCCGAGTATGACCGGAATAACAGGAAGATTCTGTAAAAAATAATGAATTCCTACAACCGCTGTTGCAATAACGGTAATTACAAATATCGTTATAATATTTTCAGAGTAATATGGATCCTTATATCCTCTCAGGGCTTCCAAAAGTATTTTGCCCATGGAAATACCCGTATAGATCATGCAGACGATCGGCAAAAAGTTCTTTTTATTAATCAGTGGCATTTCGTTCCACCTCCTTTTTTAGTCTTGTATAAAAATCCTGGCGATAACTACGGTTCAATATCACGGTTTCCCCGTTTTCCAGATAGAGCCTTACCCGCATATTGAGGTCGCTTTCCATTCGGTCTACCTTATGGATATTCACGATCATGGATTTCCCGATTCTCACAAAGCCTGCTGCTTCGTAAGCGGAAAGGATTTCCTGCAGCCCAGGCTCCAGGATCCACACCTCCTGCTCCAGATAGGCAAAGCATTTTCGATCCACAATTTCACAGTAAAAAATATCGTCTGCCAACAGCTTTTTTACCTGTCCGTCTTTTTTTCCAAGCAGGATGCCGGACTTCTGCAGATAGGAAACCAGAAGTTCCATTTCATGATCCACTTCCCTGTAATGAATCTCTACATAATTTTCCGTCAGCGCTTTTTCCTTTGTTTTTATCCATTTCAAAATCTCATCATCTCCTGTCTGTTCCGGGTATCTTCAGGAACAGTTTCAGTTTAGCAGAAAATACTTTTATTGCAAGAGAGTACGGTCTATGCTGCATATGGAGTTGTCTATGTTGCGGAATAAATATTTTAAAATACCTCTTGACACATAATACTATGCAATGTATAGTATTATGCATAAGGAGGTATTAAAATGGATATTCAGTTAAAAAGAGGAATGTTAGATATATGTGTACTGACTTCCTTATTATGCGAGGATTCCTATGGATATAAGATTATCAAGGATTTGCAGCCTTATATCGAAATTTCGGAATCAACACTGTATCCAATCCTAAGAAGACTGGAAGGCTCTGGAACGTTAACAGTCTATTCCGCTGAGCATAACGGAAGGCTGCGCAAGTATTATGCGATCACCCAGTCTGGAAGGGAACGGATTCAGGAATTCCTGGAAGAATGGAAGGTTATGTTGAATATTTACGAATATATCGAAGGGGAGATGAGCAGAAATGAATAAGGCAGAATTTTTAAATGAACTGAAACAGTCGATATCGGAATATCCGGTAGAGGAAACAGAAAAATCAATGGAATATTATGCAGAAATGATTGATGACCGGGTAGAGGACGGGATGACAGAAGCGGAAGCAGTTGCTTCATTAGGAACTGTTGAAAGCATTGCGAATCAGATTAAATGCGAACTGCCGCTTACCACTCTGGTGAAGCAGAAGGCAAAGGAACGTACCAGTGGAAAGAAAATGCCTGTATGGGCGATTGTGCTTCTGATCCTGGGCTTTCCATTCTGGGGCGGTATCGTGATCTTTATCTTCGCTATGATCGTTACCTTCTATAGTCTGATCTGGGCAATGGACGCGGTATTGTGGAGCATCGTAATCAGTCTTGGCGCAGGTGCTCTGACTGGAATACTTGGCTTTTTTGTCAGTCTGTTCCGGGTCTCCTTTGCGTCTGCTGTATGTTACCTTGGTGCCGGGCTGCTCTGCGGAGGGGTAGGCATTTTCCTGTTCCTTGGCACATTATTGATCACGAAGGGGATTATTCATGGAACAAAGCGTTGCTTTCTGTGGTTGAAGCAGTCGATAGTAGGAAAGGAGAACTAAGATGAAGCATGTAGGAAAAGTATTGATCATAGCCGGCTCCCTGTCCTTGTGCGGTATTATATTTTTAGGGCTTGGCACCAGTATGTTATATAAGGAAAGAAGAAGCAGCATTAACCAGAATGATACCGAATACGAAGAAAAGCAGTATAGCACACCAGTCAGCGGTATCACCGAGATTCAGACAGATATAGCATTTGATCATATTTATTTTGAACCGGGAGAAGGAGATCAGATTGAAATTACGTATCGTGACCGGAGGAATGACTCCCGCTATCAGATAACGGAAAATAACGGTACTTTGCGGATTTATCAGAAGCCGCTGACCGGTTTTCATCTATTCAATATCCCGGATCTAAGCCGGATCTGGGAGGAACAGGAAACAGTAAGCATGACGATTAAGGTACCGGAAGCATATGCTGGAAGTTATGACCTGGAGGTCAGTTCAGGAACGATATCACTTGAAGAACTGGAAATAAAGGAGAAGCTGGCAGTTTATGCAACATCGGGTACGATCAAGCTGGATGATCTGACCTGCGAAAAGGATGTAGAGGTCGAGGTTACATCCGGAAATATTACAATCGAAGGTATAGAAGTACAGGATGATCTGACCTGTCGCTTTACCAGTGGACATTCCAGTGTAAAGGATGTTACGGTTGGCGGTGACTGGAAGATCGGTGTCAGCTCGGGCAGTATTGATATTACGACCGCTGCAGTTGATGGAACATTGGAATGTGACTTTACCTCCGGTAAGATCATCAGCAGAGATGTTTCAGCATCCGAGGTTATAACGACAGTCAGTTCCGGTACGATCAGCTTTGATGGTCTCACGGTAGAAAAGGGTATAGAACTCTCTGCAACCTCAGGAACGATTCGGGTGTCACTGGAAGATGCGGAGGATAATTACAGGATTAATAGTGATGTGACATCCGGGCGCTGCAATCTGCCGGAGAATTTCGGGAACGGGGAAAAGTACATTGATGTGGAGGTTACCTCCGGCAATGTGGACTTCACCTTTGGACAGTAGAAGAAATGCTGCTGGCTGGTTTCCATCAGGAAAGGATAACCGGTAATTGTCAGACCCAAAGGGCAGGGGAAGATACTTCTTCTCCTGCCCTTTTTCTATATAAAGGTATAATGGATATCTGCTCCTTTCAAACGTATGATCAGACCAGTCCCATACTGTTATATATAAATTGACGCGACGGACAGGTTCATGTTAAATTAAATCTGATATGAAGGCATCCGTTTTTAAATACAGGGAGAGGAGCAGAGACATGACTGAACTGACCATTAATGAGATAGAAGTAAAGAGTATATTGTCCAAATCCAATCTTCCGGTGAGTGAGTATTCTGTAAATCCGTATGTAGGGTGTTCCCATGCCTGCAGATATTGTTATGCTTCCTTTATGAAACGTTTTACTGGACATTCAGAGCCGTGGGGGACATTTATAGATGTGAAACACTGGAAGGAGATCAAACATCCTGAACGATATAAGGGAAAGGATCTGTTTATCAGTTCGGTCACTGACCCGTACAATCCCCAGGAGGAAACATATAAACGCACCAGGGCTCTGCTTACCCAGCTTAAAGGCAGCGGGGCAAAGATCAGCATCTCTACAAAGTCAGATCTGATCCTGCGTGATCTGGAACTGATACGATCCTTTCCGGATGCCTGTGTTTCGTGGTCGATCAACACGCTGGATGAGGAGTTCAGGAAGGATATGGATAAAGCAGCTTCCATAGAGCGGCGGCTGACTGCCATGAAAGTATTCCATCAGGCAGGTGTACGTACCACTTGCTTTATTTCTCCCATCTTTCCGGGAATTACGGACGTAAAAGCCATTATTCAGAGAGTAAAGCAGCAGTGTAATCGGATCTGGCTGGAAAATCTGAATCTGCGGGGCGGCTATAAGGCGGACATTATGAACTATATACAGGAAAAACACCCGCAGCTTCTGCCCCTGTATCATGAAATATATGATTACAGGGATCGAAGCTACTGGCAGGCGCTGGACAGTGACTTAAAAGCCTATGCTGCCGAAATCGGACTTACTTATGTAACGAATGACGACAGCATGGAATGGGCATTTGATGCGCCGCCTGTAATCGTAAACTATTTTTACCATGAGCAGATTAAGAAATCCGCAAGAAGGGACGACAGGGATTCTGCCGGGGTTCCTGGAGAGAATAATAAAGGTTAACGGCGTCTGCTGTCTGCATTGCCGAATAAGGAACGGACAAAAGGAATCCGCCGGATGATCTGGCAGGTAAGAACTGTTACAGTAAATGCAGCAATGACAGATACACATAAAACCATAGAATCGTTTTCGATTATGGAATGAAGGAGGATCTCGAACAGGACGACCCACAAAAAATGGAAGATATATATTAGAAAGGAATCCTGTACAAGCAGCTGTATGATCCGGTTTGTTTTATTCAGCAGAGACCGGCCGAAACAGATCAGCGTTAAAATACCGGATGCACCGGAAAGGTACATGAGAAGCTGATTGATGAAACCGTAATCCCTGCCGCTCCATAGAAACAGATATACATTGGCCGCAGAGGATACGACAAATACAGACAGATACAGATATTTCTGCTTTTGAAGCCCTGTTATATTATCTTCTACAGAAAGAATATAATATCCAATTAAGTATAAAAGGAAATAAGTAACAATACTTTTTCCGCCTGCCTTGACCGGTAGGAACAGCATGGCGGTCATGACCAGGATTGCTGTCGCAAGGGGACGGATCTTTCTCTCATTTAATTTCGGCAGATACTTTTTCTGAAGCAGGATAACGATCATACTGAGGGTACTGATCACAAACAGATACAGTAAAAACCACAGGTGACCGATGGTAAAGCCTCCGTCATAACCGGTCAGGTCTGTCCATTTACAGAAGAATACCATATAATGAGAAAAGAAATTCCCGGCATATCCACAATTATAATAATCTGCGCAATAGGTCAGAACCGGCATGATCAGGAGTGTCCCTGCCAGTAAAGGCAGTAACAGTTTACGACAGCGTTCCTGTAGATACTGTCCGGAAGAACGACGTTCTAAAGAATATTTTGTACTCATACCGGCAAGTACGAACAGTAATGTCATATACCAGGGAGATACCAGCACTACAAAAGAGCTGATCCAGGAATTGGCGTGCAACAGAACATAATTTCCTTCTCCCCAGCAGTTATACGCCATGGCGGCATGATATGGAAAGAGCAGGAGAATACAGATCAATCTTAAATTATCAATATAGTGTTTTCGTTCCATAAGCAGTTTCTGCCACCTTTTCATTATCAAACAATTACTTCTATAATTATATCCGTTTTCGATTTTGCTTGCAATGTCTAAGAAATTGTGTTAGTTATGTGTTATTACACAAAACAGGAGGCAGTAGAGGAAATGGAGGCATTGCAGATACAACAAAAGCAGCGGTATCATCTGTTAGATATGCTTCGCGGTCTGACCCTGATCAGCATGATCCTCTATCATGGCACATGGGATCTGGTTTATTTATGCGGTAATTATTTTTATGACATGCTGTGGTATCAGTCGATATGTGAATGGTATATAAATAATAAGGCTGCCTATGTATGGCAGCAGAGTATCTGCTGGACTTTTATTTTTCTGTCCGGCTTTTGCTGGAGCATGGGAAAACAGCATTTAAAACGGGGCTTGCTGGTATTTGGCGGCGGTGCTGTTGTTTCCGCTGTAACTATGCTGTTTCTATGGGAGGATCGGGTGGTATTCGGTGTATTGACCTGTATCGGATCGTGTATGCTTCTGATGATTCCGGTCGATCAGCAGTCCCGAAACTGGAACCCGTGGGGAGGCTTTGCAGTAAGTGCATTTTTATTTATATTGACAAGGAACATAAATCGTGGTTTTCTGGGATTTGAAGACTGGAATCTGATCCGGCTTCCCGGGGGGATTTATCGTGGACTGCTGGAAACGTATCTTGGTTTTACAGATCCCCAATTTTACTCAACAGACTATTTTTCATTGTTTCCGTGGTTTTTCTTATTCCTGGCCGGTTATTTTCTTTATCAGATCATGCAGAGAAACCGCTTGTTTGAACGGGAGACTCTCAGAAGGGTATTGCAACTTCGCATCCCTCCTCTCTGCTTTATCGGAAGACATTCACTGCCGATCTATATGCTGCATCAGCCGGTATTGTACGGAATACTACAGCTGATATTGCTTTTATTATCAAAGTAGAAAAAAACGGGATGTCAGGAGCGTACCCTGACATCCCAGAAGATTTTTAAAGTATCCCAGAACATGGAGCATATATCAAGCAGCCGGATCCGTGGGGAACCTTCCGAGGTATCCCGTTTGTAGTCCAGCTGAACGGGCATCTCAATGATTCGGCAGCCGATCTGATTGGCTCTGGCCAGTATTTCAATATCAAAGGCATAACCGGAGGTCTTTAGCTCTCTGGCAAGAGGCTTAATGACATCCGCGCGGTACAGCTTCACTCCGGTCTGGGTATCCTTTAATTCCAGCCGGAACAGAATCCGGAGTAATATATAGTATCCGTAGCTCATGATCTTTCTTTTTAACGGGTAATTCAGACTGGAATCCCTGTGAAGCTTGGAGCCGATCACAATATCAGCATCCTCATCCAGAAGCGCATCCAGAAATGCGTGCAGATGCTCTGGTGATAAATCCAGATCTGCATCTAAGAATGCAATGTATTCTCCGCCGGCATGTTCAATCCCTTCTTTAATGGCGCCGCCCTTTCCCCGGTTCACCTGATAGGTGGCGATCTTGATATGCGGATTCTCTGATCTTGCCCGCATTGCCTCCTCAAAGGTATGATCGCTGCTTCCATCATTTACAACGATGAGTTCATAGATCGGACAAAAGCCGCCGATACAGTCACAGGCAGCCAGCAGATTTTGATATATACAGTTTTCCTCATTATATGCCGGCATGATCACCGAAAGCATATTCTTAATTTTTGTCATATATGATTCCGCTCCGCAAATAAAGCACCTCAATATCAAAGAGTCTCTTTGATCCAGGTGAATGCATGTGTATAGTATAATATAGTATCTGCATTTTCTCAAGTTATTTTCGGAGATACGTTTACTGTTTCTCTTCCGGTGGTAAAATGCGGTTAATATATTCTGCGATTTTCTGCTGTTCCTGCAGAGAAAGAAAATTAGCGCGCTGTAGATTGGAATAATAGAACAGAATGCGATGATATAATTCCATCTGATCCTGTACAGAGGAATTCAGGAACCGCTCCCATGTAACAGTTACAGAGTTCCGTTCGTCAAAGAGCAGGTAGTCTGCAGAAATCTGAAACTTCTGCTTGAATTTATATAACGTGTCAATGGAAGGAATATTTTCACCACTTTCCAGCTTTTTGTAAGCAGAATATGGGATATCGAGCTGTTCTGCAAAGGCTTCCTGTGTCAGTCCAAGCTGCTTCCGAATCTGCCTGATCCGTTCATGGCAATTCAGTTTTCCTGAAAATGATGATGACATAATTCATTCCTCCATGATGGTAGTGTATATTCTTTTCTTTGAACCAAACAGTTATTTAAAATATACTAAACAGACATTAATAATGCACATGGAAGAAATCCATACTATTGCTGGACGCTCAGAGGAATTGGAGGTATAATAAATTATATTTTAAGGAAGAGAGGGTAATAGAATGAGATTAGTGACACGTTCCGATTTTGACGGACTGGTATGCGGGGCACTTTTAAAAGAGGCAGGAATCATTGATTCCTGGATGTTTGCGCATCCCAAGGATCTGCAGGATGGTCTGGTGGAGGTAAATGAGAACGACTGTCTTGCCAATGTTCCATTTGTAGAGGGCTGTGGTCTATGGTTTGACCATCATTCCAGTGAGTTTGAACGGCAGCAGCTGGAAGGGCGGTATAAGGGGGAAAGCCGGATCACACCATCCTGTGCAAGGATCATTTATGAATATTATGGCGGTGCAGAACGGTTTCCGCAGTTTACGGAAATGATGGAGGCGGTTGACAAAGTGGACTCCGGCAATCTCACCGTGGATGAGGTCATGAATCCGACCGGCTGGATCCTGGTCGGATATCTGATGGATCCAAGAACCGGACTGGGACGGTGGAGACAGTTTGCCATATCCAATTATCAGTTAATGGAGAAATTAATGGATGCCTGCCGGACCATGAGTACGGAGGAGATCCTGGCACTATCTGATGTGCAGGAGCGGATTGAGGTTTACAATGAGCAGACGGAAAAGTTCAAGGAAATGGTTCAAACGTATACCAGGATAGAAGGCAATGTCATTATTTCAGACCTGAGAGGCGTAGACCCGATCTATACCGGTAATCGGTTCATGATATACAGTATGTATCCGGAGCAGAATATTTCTGCATGGATTGTAAGCGGCAGAGGCGGTAAGGGCTGTTCTGCGGCGGTGGGATATAGTATTTTAAACCGGACCAGTGATGTAAATGTGGGGAGCCTTATGCTGAAATATAATGGCGGCGGTCATAAGAAGGTAGGAACCTGCCAGTTTAGTGATGAGAATATGGAAACGGAGCTGCCAAAGATGCTGGAGGAACTGTGCCGGCTGGCAAATGCATAGATTACTGTTTACATACCGATCATATTCTGAAAGGATAAATATATATGGGATTATTTAATAAAAAAGATAATGAAGCAAAGTCGGATGAAAGCAGAGAAATAAATGCCGAAGGATGGGATGCAATTACCAACGAATGTGAACGGGTATATCCTGCCCAGAAGAATCCGAAGCATTATGGAACCCTGATAAGCTGGGAGTTAGGCGGGAATGATCCCCTGGATGGCATAAGTATCTATGACGGGGGAGACTACTGGCATTTTGTAACCTATGGTCTGTCTGAATTATATGAAAAGGAAAGCGATGATAAAGATATCAGTGGTTATGGAATGGAGTTTACCTTTAAGTTAAAAAAAGACAACTATGAGGATGAAGAAGCCGAGATCAAATGTATCTGTGGAATCTTGCAGTCCATTGCCAGGATTACCTTCACAAAGGGCGAGATATTCGATGTGTATGAGTATTTATATACCGGGCAGACGCAGGGAATCGATACAAAAATGCAGTCGAATATAACGGGCTTTATAACAATACCGGATAATCAACTTCAGTCTATAAATACTCCAAATGGGAAGGTGGACTTTGTAGAATTCATCGGGGCTGCCAATGATGAATTAGTGGCAGTCAGAAATAAGGAGATTGATGTAAAAGCTTTATATGAAAAAATAGGCAGTGACATCACAGATTATAATAGAAAGTCTGTTATATAATTATGGGTTATCTGTCTGTTTACTGTAGGAAACATTTTTATTTTCTACATTTCCTGGCCTTGGCCCAGGTATGAATATGCTCACAAGAAAACCATATAAGCACATTGGTACTTAGGTGCGGTATTGTCGCACCTTATGTACCACTATGTGCTGCTCAGAGCGAAAGCGTGTTTTCGGTGAGCATATCATACCGGAACCGCGGTTGTCAGTAAACAGATAAACCGTAATTTCAATAGCATCATATTTTTATTAAATAAATGGAGGTATACAATATGGAATATGAACTGGATCGTATGATGGGGCTGGATCAGCTGGATCTGTATTTTGAGGTACACATGGAGGGGATTGACGGAGAATGCTTTAACTACAGCGTTTACTTTGAAGACGGCTGCCCGGATGCGAAAGTAGAGGAAACGGACAGGGCAGTAACAGAATTTGCGGAATCATTTGATGAAGAAGATTATCCGGGGTATATGGATGTATCGAAAATGGATGACAAGGCAAATATCTATCTGGATCTCGGTAATACGGATCCGGAAGAATCGGATACCATTATCAAAGGGATTCTTAAAGCGTTGAATCAGGTGGCAGGAATTAGAACAGTGATCATAAACGAGGGCTGCGGTTTTGATCTTTAGCAGCCGGTTACATATGCATTTTGAATTTGACAGAAGCCGGGCAGAATAAACCAGGTGGAATAGTATCATAATAAAGGGATATGAGTATGGCAGATGCGGGCTTTAAGATAATTGCACACATTCACACGGATTTTCCTGCGAAGTTCGGGATTCCCAGGCAAAGTGGTCTGGTGAATTCCCTGCAGGGCAGGATCGTATTGGAACCGGAATACCGGAACCCGGATGCAGTGCGGGGACTCGAAGCGTTTTCCCATATATGGCTGCTCTGGCAGTTCTCGGAGTCTTACCGGGAGAACTGGTCGGCAACGGTGGCTCCGCCCCGGCTGGGAAGGCATGTGCGGATGGGAGTATTTGCCACCCGTTCTCCGTTTCGGCCCAACTCGATTGGGCTTTCTTCCGTGAAATTAGAACGGGTAGAACTGGATGAACGCTTGGGGCCGGTGCTTTATGTGTCTGGCGCTGATCTGCTGGACGGCACCCCGATCTATGATATCAAGCCTTATCTGGCCTATACGGACAGCCACCCGGAGGCGGAGGCAGGATTTGCCGGAGAGGTTCTTAATTATAAACTGGAGGTGGAATTTCCAGAGGAGCTTTTAATCAGACTGCCAGAGGAGAAGCGGGAAACCGTGATTGAACTGTTAAGACAGGATCCGCGGCCAGGTACGGCGGAGGCAGCAGATAAGGAATACCGGATGCTGTTTGGCGGGTATGATATCTGGTTTCGGGTGACGGAGAATCATATCATTGTGACAAACTGTTTTGAGAAGGAGAGTATTGAGCCGCCATCTTCTTTCTCTTGACACGGGAAAAACCAGTGATATATAATGGCAGATAGGTAAGGCGATGACGAAGAGAAGTAGCCCGATTATCGTTTTCAGCGAGTGGAGGATGGTGAAAGCTCCATAAAGTGAATCGGCGTGAATAACACTTTATCAGCCGCAATCTGAACCCGGATGTTTGATCATACGGCAGTAGGTGCGACGCAGCTGTGCGACAAACAGCAGGTGAACGGGAACATGCCCGTCACCATTGAGAGACTGCAGCGCAGTAAATCAGGTGGTACCGCGGATAGTAGAATGACTGTTCGTCCTGAACGTAAGGTTCAGGGCGGACTTTTTTTGCGCGAAGGCATAAGGCAAGCGGAAATGCCTGCAGTTCCATTTGCCGCCGCACGCGAACCGGAGAAATTTGCAGAGCGTGTTTCCTTTGGTTGCGCGAAGGCATAAGGAAAGCATTTCCAGAAAATGATTAGAAGGAGAGAAGAGATGAACACATCAAACATTTATCGGGACAGAACGATAAACCGGATCAGCGAGGGGGATGTCGGGGCTACCGTAAGAGCGGCCGGCTGGATTGAGAATATTCGTGACCATGGCGGCGTATCCTTTGTAGACCTGAGGGATATGTACGGCGTCTTACAGGTGGTCATGCGTGACACAAGTCTGCTGGACGGGTTAACGAAGGAGGATTGTGTCTCCATTGAAGGCGTGATCGAGCATCGGGATGAGGAGACTTATAACCCGAATATTGAGACCGGAACGATCGAATTAGAGGCCCATAAGGTGGATATCCTGGGCAAGGTATATAAGCAGGTGCCGTTTGAAATCATGACCTCCAAGGAGATCAGAGAGGATGTCCGTTTGAAATACCGCTATCTGGATCTAAGAAATAAAAAGGTGAAGGACAACATCATTTTTCGTTCTCAGGTGATCCAGTTCCTGCGGGAGAAGATGACAGAGCTGGGCTTTCTGGAGATTCAGACCCCGATCCTCTGCGCTTCTTCTCCGGAGGGGGCAAGAGATTATATCGTACCGTCCAGAAAGTTTAAAGGAAAATTCTATGCTCTGCCGCAGGCGCCGCAGCAGTACAAGCAGCTGTTGATGGTGTCCGGTTTTGATAAATACTTTCAGATCGCTCCATGCTTCCGGGATGAGGATGCCCGTGCGGATCGTTCGCCGGGAGAATTTTATCAGTTGGATTTTGAAATGAGCTTTGCCACCCAGGAGGATGTATTCCGGGTAGGGGAGGAAGTGCTGTCTGCTGCATTTCAGAAGTTTGCACCGGAGGGAGCGACAGTCACAGAGGCACCATATCCGGTGATCAGCTATAAGCAGGCCATGCTGGAATTCGGTACGGACAAGCCGGATCTGCGGAATCCGTTACGGATCGTGGATGTGACGGATTTCTTCCAGCGTTGTACCTTCCAGCCATTCCATGGCAAGACAGTACGGGCCATCAATGTGCATGCGAAGCTGTCCAAGGGTCAGCATGAGAAGCTGCTGAAGTTCGCGACCACAATCGGTATGGGCGGGCTTGGATATCTGGAGGTATTAGAGGATAAGAGCTATAAGGGACCGATTGACAAGTTCATTCCGGAGGAAATGAAGACAGAAATTGCAGCGCTTGCAGGACTGGAAGCCGGAGACACCATTTTCTTTATTGCAGATAAGGAAGCGCAGGCAGCGAACTACGCCGGGCAGATTCGTACCGAGCTGGGAACACGTCTGGATCTGATCGAGAAGAATGCCTATCGTTTCTGTTATGTGAATGACTTCCCGATGTATGAGTATGACAAGGAAGCAAAGCAGATGATATTTACCCACAATCCGTTCTCCATGCCGCAGGGCGGGTTAGAAGCCCTGAATACAAAGGAGCCGGAAGAAATACTGGCATACCAGTACGATATTGTATGTAACGGAATTGAATTATCATCCGGTGCAGTGCGGAATCATGATATGCAGATCATGGTAAAGGCATTTGAGATTGCCGGATATACAGAGGAAGACTTAAAGGAAAAGTTCGGTGCATTATATAACGCCTTCCAGTTTGGCGCACCGCCGCATGCCGGTATGGCGCCGGGGATTGACCGGATGATCATGCTGCTTCGGAATGAAGAGAATATCCGTGAGGTCATTGCATTCCCGATGAATGGAAATGCTCAGGATCTGATGTGCGGCGCACCGGGTGAAGTAAGTGAGCAGCAGCTCCGTGAGGTTCATATTAAGGTAAGACAGTAGAGCCTGTTATGAAAAGATAAGGGAATAGAAGGATTGTTTTACAGGAATTCAGATATAAGACAAAATGTGTCTGGATTCCTGTTTTTTTGATGCATTTAAAAATATTGCACCAGTATTCGACAATCTTAGACATTGCACTCTGCACTTTATAATGTTAAAGTGGTAATATATAGAACGTATTCTATATGTTTTTTCAATGAATGGCAGATTAAAGCTATGTTCGTGTAACACTGGAGGCAGATGGAGGAGGAGAAGCGTATGAAAAAAGGAACAAAATTCAGAGGACTGGTATGTGTGATCGGTCTATGCAGTCTGTTTGGGCTGCAGGTACATGCCCAGTCGGAGGCTACAGTGCGGATCTATGCAGATGATGATTTCGTGGTAAGCAGCTCCGTGCAAACGATCGGGGAGAATAATGCCAGCAGAGGGGTGTATTTTAAGGGCGAGGTATATTCTTTTTCGAAAAAGAATGCAAGCTTTGGCGTGTATTTTTTAACACAAGAAGGAATATGGAAGTTTGCTGCCCCCTCAAAACCCTGCAATATCGGGGAATCATTTGGATATATTGACAGGTTGGGTCCTGGCAATTATGCCTATTTAAAAATCGTAGCAGGCAATGATATGAATGGATACCTGAACAAGGGAGCGATCGGAAACGGAACTATTCAGGGGCAATAAGAGGGGAAGCGTGAGAGGGTATGAAGCATCACAGAAAGCTGTTAACAAGAGATTTGATATTCTGGCTGTGCATCATTGGCCTGTTTCTGGTTCTGAACGGATATTTTATCCGCTGCTATGGCAGAAATCAGGAGCTGATCCGATTATATGGAGATAACTATCGCTATGATGCGGAAAGCTGTTTAAGGCAGGCATTGTCAGTTGTGTTTCCCATATTTGGAATCTTTCTGATCCTGTCTTACAGTATGTTCCAGCGGTTTCGGCGGGATGGTTTTTACGAACTGAACCATCTGTATGCAGAGCGGCGGAATTATCTGGTTCAACTGTCTGTTCTGATCGTGCTGGATATCCTGATCGCTGTCAATGCCCTGGCCTGGGTACTGATCTTATACAGGAGGAACTGTACGATCCGTCCGGATTATCTGGTTCACATCATAGAGAACATCCTGGTCTGGTATGGGCTGGTGATGCTGGTTCCGATCCTGGCCGGGTATGTGCTTTCCCTGATCCGCAATAAGCGGTTTGTCCTGTGCATGGCAGTGGGGCTCCTGCTGCTCCAGAGTCCGCTCCTGGAGGATCTGGCGCCTGAACTGGCATATGACAGAGGGATCAATCTGTATCCATTTGTCAGATGGGTGCGGTTAATGCCGTTTCCAAGAGGCGATGTAATAAGTGGTTTTGTCTATACCGGTTATCCGGTTGTCCGGGAAACCTACTGGCAGCCGGTATTCTGGATCAGTGTCTGTCTGTTCTTTCCTGTCGTCACCTTATGCCCGAAGGGGAAGCGGCGGAGGGTGGGACTGGGATTGAATGCCATACTGTTATTCGTTGCTGCGGGCATTCTTGCCTATATGCCGGCGGATACGCGGGTTGAATATATGAATGTGAATCTGGGTGTGCAGCATCCGGAGTATTATTATAGATTTTCTCCGAGGAAGCCGGTAACAAAGGAGGAGCCTGCGGACTTTTCCGTCAGCGGGTACAGGATGGATCTGCAGATCACGGACCGTCTGGAGGGGGAGGTGACTGTGTACATAGAAGAAGAGACCGGCCGGGATCACTATTATTTTACCCTGTATCATACCTATCAGGTGACGGGAGTGCGGGATCAGGATGGAAGAAGGCTGCAGTTTCAACAGTATGATGACTATGTGGATGTTGAAGATACCGGTGATATCGAAGCG
>ERZ777011.881-NODE-881-length-40265-cov-4.405446_pt1 | contig 40265 bp, 34 predicted proteins | sample MGYA00374964_ERZ777011 | MGnify/ENA primary metagenome ERZ777011 (study PRJEB29310, sample SAMD00008975) | mouse gut metagenome | study: EMG produced TPA metagenomics assembly of the Metagenome analysis of fecal microbiota from mouse which was promoted...
AAGACCGTCCTGCATAATGTCAGTCTGGAAATGAAGAATGGTATCTACGGGATATTAGGCCCTAATGGTGCCGGGAAGACCACGTTGTTTCGCTGTATCACGAATCTGTATGAGGGAAGCTATAAGCAGATTTCCCTGAACGGCTGCGGAAAGTCCGAGAAGGCATATCCGTTTCAGATTGGCTATGTACCTCAGAAATTTGCCGCCTTTCGGCAGATGAAGGTATCGGAAATGCTTCATTTCTTTGCGGATATGCAGCGGGTGGAGAAGGAGAAGCAGAAGCAGCGGGTAGAGGAATGTATTCAGGTGGTGCATTTAGAGGAAAAGGCCAACAGCAGAGTGGCCACCCTGTCCGGCGGTATGCTGCGGCGGCTGGGGATCGCACAGGCATTATTGAACCGGCCGGCCCTGCTGATCCTGGATGAGCCGACCGCCGGCCTGGATCCGGAGGAACGGATTCATTTTCTGAATCTGATCTCCGGTCTGGAGGGAGATCAGATCGTCCTGATCGCGACCCATATTGTGGAGGATGTGGAATCCATTGCAGACGAGATCGTAGTGCTGAATCAGGGCAGGGTGCTGCGTCAGGGAAGCAGACAGGAGATTCAGAGCATGGCGGAGGGCAGAACCTATGAACTGCCGGAGGACAGGCGGAAGGAGATCACAGGCGATTTCTTTCTTGTGCATACCATGCAGCGGCAGGACGAGAAGATGATACATATTGTGACGAAGGAAGTACAGGAGCAGCTTGTACCTGTGCCTCCGACGTTAGAGGACGGTTATATCTGTCAGATCAGGGAGTATGTGTAGGATGAAAAAGCTGTTTTTTGAATACCGGGGAATCGGGATGAATCGTTTTGTACCATGGGTGGTGGAGCTGGTCATACTGCCGGCAGTTCTGGTCATGCTTTACCGGAAGTACGGGCCGGGACTGGAGTTCGGCGGCAAGGCCCTGTATTTCTTTCTTCTTTTGCTGCCTATGTTTGCCGCATGGTGGAATATCTGTATCCTCCAGCAGTATGTGGAGAATGAAGGAAATGAGATTTATTTTCTATATAAACGGTCAAAGCTTGGCACCGTACTAAAGCATCTGATCCTGTACTGTATTCCGGTCTGTATTCTGTATGGTATTTCCGGATTCGGCTACAGGCTTCTGTGGAGGGAGCTTCCGGTCATGCTGGTCGCCTGCTTTTTTATAAATGGAGTGATCTATCTGTTTTTAATGCTGGTTCCCTCCAGTATCATGGCAATCCTGCTATCCGTGGGTTATCCACTCTATGTCATGTATTTTCACCATGGCGGCCACCGGTGGTTTATCTACTGGTACAAGGAGGAGATTTCCATGGAGCTGGTACTGCAGGCCCTGCTTCCCATGCTGATTGCCGCAGTCTGTTTCTATGTTGCCGCATATGAGATCAACATAAGACGAAGGACGTATTCATAATGATCATGATCATAACCGGGGAAAGGAACTGCTTTGCTGTCTGTCCCGAAAGGGGCTTGACAGTACAGCAGTTCTGTGGTAACTTAGATCCATGTTAAACCGTTGAGAAAGAGGAAGTACATACGAAGTATGCTTCACAGAGAGCCGCAGGCGGTGGGATTGCGGCAGGTAATAGCGTATGGAATGGGCTTTCGAGGGCAACCCGAACCGGAGCCGGTAGGGAAGACGGAGAAGACACTTCGTTAACAAATCAGATATATGCAGGTATATCGTAGAGAGGATACAGATCGCTGTATCAAGCAGGGTGGCACCGCAGGAGTTGAACTCTTGTCCCAGCATAGAATGGGATAAGGGTTATTTTTTTGCGCAGAATGCATAAAAGATCAGTCCTTTCCCGAACAATACTATAAGCAGCCCGTTTCCTGCGAAGCCGGGCTTACAGTCGAAAGGAGAAGCGAACATGAGTGAACAGAACATCCCGTACAAAATTTATCTGGATGAAGAGGAGATACCAAAGCAATGGTATAATGTCCGGGCAGATATGAAGAATAAGCCTGCTCCGTTGCTGAATCCGGGCACCTTACAGCCGTTGAAGCCGGAGGAGCTGGCACCGATCTTCTGTGAGGAGCTGATTGCACAGGAGTTGAATGACACAGATGCTTATATTGATATCCCGGAGGAGATTCAGGCCTATTACAGAACCTATCGCCCGTCTCCGACCATGCGGGCCTATCATCTGGAGAAGGCGCTTGGTACGCCGGCGAAGATTTATTATAAGTTCGAGGGAAATAACACCAGCGGGAGTCATAAGCTGAATTCTGCTATTGCTCAGGCCTATTATGCAAAGAAGCAGGGCTTGAAGGGTGTTACGACAGAGACCGGAGCCGGTCAGTGGGGAACCGCACTTTCCATGGCATGTGCCTATTTCGGATTGGACTGCAAGGTATATATGGTGAAGGTTTCTTATGAACAGAAACCGTTCCGGAGAGAGGTCATGCGTACCTACGGGGCAAGCGTTACCCCTTCTCCGTCTATGGAGACTGCAGTCGGACGAAAGATATTAGAGAAGCATCCGGGCACCACCGGAAGTCTGGGCTGTGCCATTTCCGAGGCAGTTGAGGTGGCAACCACCAATGAGGGCTACCGCTATGTACTGGGAAGCGTGTTGAATCAGGTGCTGTTACATCAGTCTGTCATCGGCCTGGAGGCAAAGAAGGCTTTGGAAAAATATAATGTAAAGCCGGATATTATCATCGGCTGCGCCGGCGGCGGTTCCAATCTGGGCGGTCTGATCTCTCCATTTATGGGTGAGAAATTAAGAGGAGAGGCGGATTACCGCTTTATCGCAGTAGAGCCGGCTTCCTGCCCAAGCTTTACCCGCGGAAAGTTTGCGTATGATTTCTGCGATACCGGTATGGTCTGCCCGTTAGCAAAGATGTATACCCTGGGAAGCAACTTTATTCCTTCCGCCAATCATGCAGGCGGCCTCCGCTATCACGGTATGAGTACCATCCTGTCACAGCTTTATCATGACGGTTACATGGAGGCACGTTCCGTTGAACAGACTGCCGTATTTGAGGCGGCAGAGCAGTTTGCAAGAACCGAGGGCATCCTGCCGGCGCCGGAAAGCAGTCATGCCATCCGTGCTGCCATTGATGAGGCCCTGAAGTGTAAGGAGAGCGGGGAAGAAAAGACGATCCTCTTCGGGTTGACCGGTACCGGATACTTTGATATGGTCGCATATGAGAAGTTCCACGATGGGGAAATGAATGATTACATTCCGACGGATGCTGATCTTCAGGAAGGCTTTGATGGAATTCCGAAGTTTCCCGGAAATGAAATATAGGCATGACACATAGATTTTTCTATGGGCGGTGAAGAATGGTTTTACATGCGGGTCTGATGCAGATTTATCAGAACCCGCATGTTTTTTGTATCAAATACCGGATTAGTTTAAAAAAAACTGAAATTCTGTCAAAAAAGTGCTATAATAATTCTAATTGAATATAAGAGGGGCAGAAGAGAAATTAATAAGAAAGGGAATATGCAAACTGGAATGCTTTTACCCTGAATATGTTTGCATATCAGAAAGCTTTGTTTTCTGAAAACAGGTAGGCGCTATGAAGATGAGATCTAAGATTCTGGTAATGGTATTGATACCGCTTTTATTATTGGGAGTAGTTACGATTGTATTCAGTAATATCCGTATTACACAGGTAGTAACATCCAGTATTGAGAACGGGCTGCGGGGAGCGGCGGTTTCTGTCAGGGATACGATCGGGTATTCTGATGAGGGCAGTCTGTACATAGGCGAGGACGGGAATCTTTACAAAGGTGAGACCAATATTACCGAGAAGACAGCGATTGCGGATCATGTGAAGGAATCCACCCAGATGGATATTACGGTATTTTATGGAGATACCCGCTATATGACTTCTATTTGTAACGAGGATGGGAGCCGGGTTCTGGGGACGAAGGCAGGAGAAGCTGTTATTGAAGCAGTATTGAAGAATGGAGAGGATTATTTTTCAAAAGATGTGGATGTGCTGGGACAGAAATACTTTGGCTACTATGTACCATTGTATGAGGAGGATGAGATCGTAGGTATGGTTTTCGCCGGTATGCCGCAGGCGGATGCCAAGGCACAGATCATGCGGATCATCTCCCTTCTGGTAGGGATCATCGTAGTTATGGGCATCATCAGTATGGTACTTCTGATCCTGGAGATCAATAATCTGGTTTCTGCGCTGCAGAAGGGATCTGCAGCTTTGGATGAGGTTGCAGAAGGAAGGCTGAACGTAGAACTGGATGAGCGTGTGATCCAGAGACGGGATGAGATTGGACACATTACCAGGGCGATAGCAAAACTGAAGGAAGAACAGACAATAATCATTCAGACTATGAAGGAGCAGAGTAATGCCTTGAATCATGCATCGGAATTTCTGAATGAGAAGACGACTGAGACAGCCAATACGGTATCGCAGGTGGAAAAGGCGGTCGAGGAGGTTGCAGAGGGTGCCTCCAATCAGGCGGAGGAGACTCAGACAGCTACTGATAATGTTATCTTTATGGGTGATATGGTCGAGGAGACAGCGAAGGAAGTGGAGGAAATGCATTTCAATACGCAGAATATGCATACCCTGGGACGGGAAGCATTTGAAACCCTTCACGACCTTCAGGAAATCAATGGACAGGCGACGGAGTCCATTCAGATCATTTATCAGCAGACCAATCTGACGAACGAATCGGTTCAAAAGATCAGAGAGGCCACCAGCCTGATCACTTCCATTGCGGCAGAGACGAATCTGTTATCCCTGAATGCATCCATAGAGGCTGCCAGAGCCGGAGAGCAGGGCCGCGGATTTGCAGTGGTGGCAGCACAGATCCAACAGCTGGCAGAGCAGTCTAATGCATCGGCCAGGCAGATAGAAGAGATCATTTCGTATCTGATCAATGATTCCGATAAGGCAGTAAAGACCATGGATGTTGTAAAGGATATTATGGATCGGCAGAATAATAATGTAATACAGATGGATCAGCGCTTTCAGAAGGTGATCACGGGTATTGAGGACTCCTTAGAGGCTATGGATCGTATCGCAGAGAAAACAAAGAAGTTGGATGAGGCAAGGATCAATGTTGTTGACACGGTACAGAATCTGACTGCGATCGCACAGGAGAATGCGGCGAGTACGGAAGAGACCTTTGCATCGATGATCGAGATCAGCAGTATTATCGCAGATATATCAACAGAGGCAGATGAATTGAAACAGATCGCTTCAGAGATTGACACCAGTATGGAAATATTTGAATTGTAATCCTGGTTTTAATAAGGAAACGTACCACTTATCATCACCCTATTGGGTGGTGATATAGTTTTAATAAGTTTTGCCGATATAATATATGTAGTATATGGAGGGAAACGGATTTCCCGGTGAAGAGTGATTGCTTATCTGCATCAAGGAGGATGAGGATATGGGATATTTTAGTATTAATGCACGGAATTGCGGTATCCGTATAACAGGGAACGGATCAAGGGTAGAAGAGACCAGAATCATTAGAAAAGGAAACCGAATTAAAAAGGAAACGATCATCCGGGATCGGAATGGAAACTGGATCGGCTCATTTTCTTCCAGCAGGCTGATAAAAAAGACAAAGCCTCTGCAGTATAGTTTCAAAAAGATATCAAACCGGATACTAGCGGCGAATTCTTCCGGAACTGCAAGAAAAGCGCTTACAGCAGCTCAGGGAGCGACTGCATCTCTTCGGCGGAAGCAACACAGTAGTGAGTATGATGACAGGGATCTGGATCACGCCATCATTCATGCTGAAAGAATGGAGCGGATCGCCCGCAAGAAGATGAAGCATTTAAAAGAAGAAGAAAAGGCAGAGAGGCAGCAGGGGCCTTGCCCAGCAGAGCTGGAAGAGAAGGAGGCAAAGCCGGAGGCGGAAGCATTGGAGCAGGAATCGGAAGCCGCCCTGAGTGATGAGGAATTACGAAAGTTGATGCAGGAGTTAAAGGATATGCTGGAGGAATCTGCCGATATGCTGAAGGATCTGGCAGAGACAGATACATTGACAGAAGAAATAGTAGGAACACTACCGGAGGATATGGATCCGGCTGACCTGGAACAGTTAAAGAAGAAGCATAGAGCAGAAGAAATGCGGGAGATCATAGAAGCGGATATGAAGTATCTGAAGGCCTTATTTGATAAGCTCGCAAAAGAAAAGCAGCAGGCATCCGCCAGCGGTTCTGTGCAACGCCCGGATAACGGTTCTGTGTCCGGCAGCGGTGTATCTCTGGAGATTGACGGAGTGGATATGCCTGTAGCGGCAATGGAAACAGGAGAAGCGGTACCGGAAGGCGGTAGTGTGGATGTTTCGTTATAAAGGGAAAGGGAGGAGCATTGCTGTATGCTCTTCCCCTTCCCTTTATATTTCAATATGATCATTCTGAAATAGACGTATTTTATTCAGCTTCTGTGTCAGATGAACTGGCACCTTCATCGCTTTCTGTGCTATTCTCATTATTTTCCTTGTTCAGGTAACTGATTTTGCCCATCACATCTGATATTTCATATTTGTCTTTTAACAATCCGTCCAGATACTCCGTTACGGCATCGGAAGCAAGCTTGGAGGAAATACTGTCCAGACAGTTTTCATCATAGGTACGGGCAACAAATTTCAGTACATAGCAGATTCCGGTATCTGTATCCTGAACCATGGTAATGTCTCCGGCCTTCCTGCTTTCATTGGAAACCCATTGCCGGAAGGTCTGATTGACAGAGGAGCAGACTACATTCTCTGTTAATGAGTATTCCTTATCCGTGGATTCGTAATTTGCTTTTGCATCTCCTACAGCATATTCTGCGCAAAGGGTTTCAAAATCCTTGCCATCCTCTAACCGTTCCTTCATTTCTTCTGCCAGGGTGTGAGCAGTCTTTTTAGCATCCTCCTCATTTGTATCCTCCTGGTCGGATGGAGTGTCTGTGTCGTCCTGACTGGATGGAGTTTCTCCACTCTCAGCATCATCTTCCTTATAGTTTGCCGGATCAAAGGTGAAGCTGTAATAGCTTACCTTATCGTAATCTGCTTTATGCTCTTCATAATAATCAGTGGCAGTATCCTCGGAAGGTGTATTGTCTTCCAGGAGCTTGTTATAATAAGCATTGGCAAGATAGGTGCTTTCCAGAAATGGTTTCATGTTATTTGCCGTAGCATATTCGCCAAACATGCTTTTATAGTAAGTCCACATTGTGATCTTATTGGTCTTTGCAGTTTCCTTTGCCTGAGTTACAAAGCCTTCATAATCTTCGGTCGTATCATATTCAAAATTATTGGCTCTGGCATCGTCTAAGAGAGCATAGGTTTGTTTGGCCTGCTCTAATGTAGTCTGTTCGAAGTATTCCTGCCAGGTCATATCTTCGGAATAGTTCTGTTCCTCCAGCGGCTTGGTCGTATCCAGTCCGATGTAAGATAAAATGCTGGAATAGGTATTAATATAATTATTGACTGTAGTATTAAAGTGATAATCATATTCCAACTGTGTCAATTCGTGATCCCCGACCTTTACATAGGTCTTTGCAGTTGCAGTCCGGACGTCCATGAACTGTGTAACGCCAAAATAGCCGGCGGTTCCGATTATACCTACGAGAACCACAATACAGATGATACGGAAGGTTATGGCCTCCCGTTTCTGGCGGGCGGCTTCTTTCCGGCGGGCCTCCATCTTCCGGTCGTATTTTGTTTTCGGCTTTTCCTGCTCTATCGTCTGTTGCGTTGTCTGTGGTTTTTTCTTGCTCATTCCATCTTCTCCTTAATCTATTATCATTATAATATAATTCATATCTGTGTCAGATCTGTGACCGTATTACAGTATGATTATGCCATTATAGATAAAAAACTGCAAGAATAACTTTTAGAATATAAATAAACTTATGGTATGCCGCCCGGCGACTGTCCGCAGAAACAAAAAATGAGTCCCACAGAGTAATCCATGGGACTCATTTTTGCGGAACTTATAGGTTATCGGCGAATCCATATCTTTAAAGTCTTTACCAGTTTCCGCTTGTCTTCATCGGTCATACGCCGAGTCAGATCATTCAGTTCATAGTCAAGTGCAGTGGCTTCATATTCAGAATCAATACTACCGATCAGAGCGTCTAATGACACATGTGTTAATTCAGCGTAATACATGAGGAGGCGGAGGGTCATTGCACTACGGTTGTTTTCAACATTGCTGATATAGCCAGGAGTCACATTCAAGGCTTTCGCCACCTGATTCTGAGTTAAACCATTTTCAATACGTAATTCTTTGACCTTTTTACCAAGGTTTGCGTAAAAATCATCCATTGTAAACACCCCTTACCTGCTATTAAAAACCATTCGAATGAATATGTACCATTTATAGTATACAATAAAAGGTTAAAAAAATAAATCATTTCTTTGTATAGTTACTATGGTAAAAGTAAAGAGTACAATTACAATAGAAAAAGTAAAAAAAGAAAAATAGAATAAGTATTCAAATACTACTTTACAAAAGAACGGAACAGTGGTATTCTACAAAAAAATATTTGCATGTTACATAAAATACTGATCAGAATGGAGGGAAGCGTTTGAACGATTTCAGAAATGAACAGGAATTTCTGGCAGAGTATGAACCGGCCTTATATGAGAGACTTTCAGTAACAGTAGATATATTGGTATTTGCTGTTAATCAGGCGTTGAATGCATTGAAGATTCTGCTGATCCGCAGAAAGGACCACCCCTATATTCATTACTGGTCCCTGCCCGGCGGTCTTGTGAAGAAAGAAGAGTCTTTAGAGGATGCAGCAAGGCGTAAGCTGGAGGAGGAAACCGGCTTAAAGGATATTTATGTAGAACAGCTTTTTACCTACGGTGATCCCGGACGGGCTCCGGGTACCAGAGTGATATCCATATCCTATATGGCGTTGATACAGGAGAATAAAGCGGTGATAACTCCGGGAGATAATGCAGAAGCATGCTGGTTTACGCTTCAGGAAAAGGGAAACGCGGTAGAGCTTCATGGTGACAATGGAGAAGTGCTTGAATATCAGGTGTCAAGAATACCGATCCTGATCGGTGGTGTCCCGTCCATACAGGAGACTGCTTATAAACATACAGGTTCCGGTATAGCTTTTGACCATGAGAAGGCGATCCAGACAGGAATCCGCCGCTTACGGAATAAAGCAGAGTATACCAATATACTATTTGGGCTGATGCCCCGGGAGTTTACCCTGCCCGAACTGCAGCGTTTATATGAGACGGTTCTGGGAAAGCAATTATATAAAGCAAATTTTAGAAAAAAGATCAGCCGTTATGTAGAAGCGACCGGCAGGAAAAAGAATCAGGAAGGAGCAAGGCGAAGTCCGGAATTATATCGCTTTTGCACCCGGGTATGCAGGACGGAGACAGATGACGGGTTAATAGGCAGGATTGAATCTTAGGAGGAGCGTTATGAAAAAAACACAGAACATGGAACGAAATCTGACGATGGTAATGGATTTTTATGAACTTACCATGAGCAATGGTTACTATTTGGATCAGGATACGGATACAAGAGTCGTATTCGACGTTTTTTACAGAAAGAATCCGGATAATGGAGGCTTTGCCATCTTTACCGGGCTGGAGCAGATCGTAGAGTATGTACAGAATCTGCATTTTGATGATGCGGATATTGCATATCTGAAAAGCCAGAATCTATTTTCAGAAGAGTTCTTAAAATATCTGCGGGCATTTCAATTCACCGGCGATATCTATGCGTTTCCGGAAGGAACCATTATGTATCCGAATGAACCATGTCTGACGGTAGTTGCACCACTCATCGATGCACAGCTGATCGAGACTGCAATTTTACTTCAGATCAATCATCAGTCATTGATCGCTACCAAAACGAGACGAATCGTATCCGCAGCGGACGGACGGGCAGTTTCGGATTTTGGTGCCAGAAGGGCTCACAATATGGATGCGGCGATCTATGGTGCAAGGGCGGCATATATCGGAGGAGCCGGCAGTACAGCTACAGTATTATCCGGTCAGATGTTCGGGATGCCTGTCAGCGGGACGATGGCGCACAGCTTTGTCATGTTTTATCAGGATGAGTTTGAGGCGTTTAAGAAATATGCAGAGACCTATCCGGATGCAACGGTGCTTTTAGTCGATACCTATGATGTATTACGGAGCGGGATTCCGAATGCAATCCGGGTTGCCAGGGAAATATTAGAGCCGATGGGAAAACGGTTGAAGGGGATCCGCATTGACAGCGGTGATCTGGCTTATCTGACGAAAAAAGCCAGAAAGCTTCTGGATAAGGCAGGCCTGGAGGATTGTAAGATCATCATCTCCAACAGCCTGGATGAGTTTACGATTACTTCTATTCTGAATCAGGGAGGCTGTGTGGACAGCTTTGGCGTGGGGGAACGTCTGATCACAGCCAGGTCGGAACCGGTATTCGGCGCAGTCTATAAGATAGCGGCGGTAGAAGAGGAACCGGGACATTTTGTGCCAAGGATCAAGATATCAGAAAATATAGAAAAGATTACCAATCCGGGATTGAAAAAGGTATATCGTATCGTAAATGAAGAAGGGCGTGCGATTGCAGATATGCTTGCGAAAGCGGATGAAGAAGTAGACATGAGCAGGCCCTTCCGTTATGTCGATCCGGTACAGCCATGGAAGAACCGGTACTTTGAAAACTGTAAAGCGATTGAGCTTCAACAGCAGATCATGAAGGATGGCAGGCTGGTATATGAGCTTCCTTCTCTTGATGAAATTGCTTCTTATGTAAAGCGGCAGCTATCTGAGGAGATATGGGAAGAGGAACAGCGGTTTGAATATCCTCACCTGCATTACCTGGATATGACGCCGGATTATTATGAAATGAAGATGCAGCTGCTGAACGACCTGAGCATGAAAGAATCTTTATAAAGCTTTTACGGAATCGTAAGAAATAATCAAAATATTGAAGATAAAAATATAGTACGATGATAGCATAGACGCAGAAAAGGCGTTTATGCCAGAAGCAATCATGAAATAGGAGGATGCGAAATGGCAAAATATACGATAATGGGACACCCGCTGATCCAGCATAAAATTTCCATGATCCGGGATAAGAACACAGGAACCAATGAGTTTCGAAAGCTGATCGAAGAGATTGCAATGCTGATGGCCTATGAAGCACTTCGGGATCTTCCATTGGAAGAGGTTTCAATAGAGACTCCGATCGAACCCTGTATGGCTCCGATGATTTCCGGTAAGAAGATGGCAGTAGTTCCCATCCTGCGTGCAGGCCTGGGAATGGTGAATGGTATACTGGCCCTGGTTCCGACTGCCAAGGTAGGACACATCGGTCTGTATCGGGATCCGGTTACCCATGAACCGCATGAGTATTATTGTAAGCTTCCTGAACTGATCGACCAGCGGACGATTCTGGTGGTGGATCCAATGCTGGCAACCGGAGGCTCCGCAGTAGACGCCGTAAATTATGTAAAGGATCATGGCGGAAAGGATATTAAGTATATGTGTATCATTGCAGCACCGGAAGGCCTGGAACGACTGCTGGATGCGCACCCGGACATTCAGATTTATGTGGGACAACTGGATCGGTGTCTGAATGAGGATGCATATATCTGTCCGGGATTGGGGGATGCAGGGGATCGTATATTTGGTACCAAGTAAGGATAAGAACACTTTGAGAGCCAATTCGCAGAACAGGTTAATATGAAAGAGAAAGAAAAGAATCGACAGAATCATACGAAAGAAGAACGGGCGGGAAAAGCGGATCATTCCCGGGAGGAAAAGGCAGACCGGAGGAAGCAGCGAGTATTTGCGGTGATCCTGATCGTGCTATTGCTTGGGATTGCAGTGGCAGTCTGCCTGGAGGTAGGAAAGCCTCTGGTTCAGTTTGTATCGGACAGTGAGCAGCTGCGAAGCTGGGTGAATGAGAACTGGTTATGGAGCCGTCTTGCGTATATTGGAATTGTCATGCTTCAGATCGTAGTGGCATTTATTCCGGGAGAACCCTTTGAGATTGCTGCCGGCTATGCTTTTGGTGCTGTCGAGGGAACGATCATCTGTATGCTGGGAAGTGTTCTGGGAGGAACCCTGGTATTCCTTCTGGTGAAAAAGTTTGGTGTAAAGCTGGTAGAGGTATTTATTTCCGTCGATAAGATCAATTCCCTGAAATTCCTCCGGGATAGTAAAAAGCGGGACATTTTGATGTTCCTGCTGTTCTTTATTCCAGGTACGCCGAAGGATGCGCTGACTTATTTTGCAGGTCTGACTACCATGGATCTAAAGACCTGGCTGATCATTACAACGATCGCAAAGATTCCGTCGATCATTACATCAACCGTTGGCGGCGATGCCATCGGTATGGCAAATTATCAGTTTGCGATTATCGTATTTGTGGTCACATTTTTGATCAGCGGAGCCGGATTGTTGTTTTATAATCATTTTACAAAGAAGAAACAGAAGGAGGCAGATGGTTCGACAGAGTGCGAAGAAAAAGAATCGTAACTCTGTCGTAACGATTTACCTTGCCCTCACTTGCAAATGCAATTCATTTGCATCTTGACATTGCATATGGAACGTGTGATACTTGTTTAGGAACAATATCATTTTATAGCAAAACAAAGAGGCATGGATATGGGAATTGTAATTACATTTGCGTTAGGTGTTTTTCTGTTGCTGGGCGCAGCAGTTGTAATATTGGCAAAGCATAAGAAACGGATTGAGCAGTTATCCATTGCGATCGCTTTTGGAACCATGGTGATGCTGGCAGCTATAGAGCTGATTCCGGAGATATTTGAGACCTTTCACGACAGCGGGCTGATCCTTGCGGCGGCCTTTGTTCTGGCCGGCGTTGTAGTATTGAAGCTGTTGGATCACTTTATTCCGGATCATGAACACGTCCATGGTCACGGTCATAGTCATGAGCATGCCCATGATCAGATTCAGGTGACGGAACATACAGAGGAGGAACCGACAGAGGGAAATGTCATTCATATCGGTATCATTTCTGCTGTTGCGATCATCCTGCATAATATTGTAGAAGGAATGGCCGTATACAGTATTGCCTCAGAGTCCGTGAAGATCGGGATCCTGGTCGGCCTGGGTGTGGGCCTCCATAATATACCGATGGGCATGCTGGTATACTCAACATTGAAAGAGGAAGCCCGGGGAAAGCGTTTCCTGATCATGGGGATGGCGGCAGTCTCTACTCTGTTCGGCGGTATCCTGATGGCGCTGATCAGTCCGGTATTGAGCGAAACCGTGATCGGATGCCTGATCTGTCTGGCATTGGGAATGCTGATTTATATTATCTTTTTTGAACTGCTCCCGCATCTGTTCCATTGCAGAAATCGCTGGTTATCCGTTGCCGGCACTCTGCTTGGAATTCTCATCATTTTGATCAGTTCTCTTTTTGAATAGGAGAGATTTCTAACATGTCCGAAATATTCATTGTCTTTGGATCCTCATTTGTTGTATAAAGGATAAAATGGGAATACTGTAAGGATTTCCGGAAGATGAATACGAGGTGAAACGGATTGGAGCTGGATCATAATATTATTTCAACAAAAGCCAATACTTTATATGCAATGAAGAATCTGATCACCCATGCCAGGATTGAGAAGATGTACATTCTGCGGGTAAAGGATTATCAGAAGGATGGAGCATCCGTCTGCAGGGAGATTCAGGAGCGGTTCGAAGGTTCCCGGATCGTAGTGCGCAGTTCCTCCAGTCATGAGGACTGTCTGAAATCCTCCAATGCCGGGCATTACAAGAGCATCCTGGATGTGGATTCAGCCAGTCTCAGCGAGATTCAGAGTTCGATTGATGAGGTGATCCGCTCGTATGAGACGGATATGGCCTCCATAGCACAGGAGCAGGTTCTGATACAGCGACAGGCAGTGGATGTCTGTGTCAGTGGTGTCGTATTTACACGGGATCTGCGGGAGAACCGTCCTTATTATCTGGTGAACTTTGATGATCTTGGTTCTACCGATCAGGTGACCAGCGGCAGAGGAGGCCGGATGCTCTGGATCGCCCGGGATGTGGAACAGGAGCAGTTGGAGCTGCGCTGGCAGCGGCTGCTGCTTGCTGTCCAGGAGGTGGAACATATTATTGAGGGAATACCGCTGGATATCGAATTTGCCATTGACAGTGATAATCAGGTGATTTTGTTTCAGGTACGCCCGCTGGCAGCAGCGAATTACCATACTGCATCTGTAGATGAAGGTGAGTTTTATCAATGTAAGCATCGGATTAAGAAGGAATATGAAGAACGACTGGATGTTCTTTCCGGGAAGCCTATGCAGTTGTCCGATATGGCATTCTGGAACCCGTCTGAGATCATCGGTTCGAATCCAAGACCGCTGGATTATTCCCTTTACCGCAGGATCATAACACACCGGGCCTGGAATGAAGGGCTGCGCCCTCTGGGATACTGTTCCCTGGATGAGGACTTAATGTATCAGGTGGGCAACAAGCCTTATATCAATCTGAATTATTCCTTTTATTCCCTGACACCGGAAGCACTGCCGAAGGAGCTGACAGCAAGACTGGTGGAATATTATCATCATTGTCTGCAGAAGGACTGGTCGGCCCATGATAAGATAGAATTTGAAATCGTATACAGTTGTTATGATTTTATGACTGAAAGAAACAGCAGAAAGCTGTTGGAGCATGGATTCACAGAGGAAGAACGGAGTCAGGTCGTATCAGAATTAAAGAAGCTTACTCTGGATGCCATATACCGGCACAAGGCGCTGCTGGATCAGGACAGGAATTCGATCAATGTGCTGGAATTCACCAGAATGGAGATTGAGAAGATTGGTGCCAACTGTAATAATGTCAAGGAGTTGATCGAAACCGTCCGGTGGCTGCTGGAGGCTATTACCAGGTACGGGACGCCACAGTTTGCAAGGCAGGCGAGGATGGCATTTATGGCAAGGGCGTTTCTGCGCAGTCTGGTGGATGCGGGTTACTGTACACAGGAAGAAATTGACCGGTTCATGCAGTCGATCACTACAGTATCTACTGAATTCAATGAGGATTTTGAAGCCTATTCCGATGGACGGATGAGTAAGGAGGAGTTTGATTCCAGATATGGACATCTGCGGAGTGGCACCTATGACATCCGGACGGAGCGGTATGATAATATGAATTTTCGTCCGGTTTCAGTCAAGAGCAGACAGCCGGGGATCAATAAGAACCGGCAGGTGGATTTAGAAGCTCTGTCCCGGGCATTATCTGACAGCGGGATTGAACTGCCGGCAGGCGTATTTCAACAGTTTTTGATTTCTGCCATTGAACAGAGAGAATATTTTAAGTTTGAATTTACCCGTTCTTTAAGTCTTGTTATAGAATGGATCCGGAAGCTGGGAAGACGGATGGGCTTTCGGCTGGATGAGTTATCCTTTCTTACCATCGAAGATATGGAAGAGTATGACCGGGATTTAAGTGTAGAAGAGTTATATGAGGTATGGACGGCATTGATCCGGGAACGGCATCATGCCTTCCGGCTGAACCGGAGTATTCTGCTGCCGGAGGTGATCCTATCGCCCGGCAGTATTGATATTATACCGGTTTATGAGGCCAGACCGAATTTCATCACCAGTAAACGGGTTGCCGGCGAAGTGGTTCTGTTAGAGGAAGAACAGTCGGCAGATATCAGTGGCAAGATCGTAGTGGTACCCCAGGCAGATCCCGGATACGAGTGGATATTTACCAAGGGTATTAAGGGCTTTATTACGCAATATGGCGGAGCGGCCTCTCATATGGCGATCCGCTGTGCAGAATTCGACATCCCGGCCGCCATCGGCTGCGGAGCCAAAATCTATCATACAGTATCCAGGATGAATTATCTGGAGCTGGATTGTAAAAACGGAACGATTCAGGAAGGAATTCAGTATAACAATCTCCATGCCCTGATCACCCAGCGGGAGGGGGTAAACCAGTATGGAGATGCGACGGATGTTCTGGAATCTGCGTATATAAGATTCTACGAGCTGATGGGCTTTATTCCCAGACCGGTATCCAATCATACGAAGAATTTTGAACGACTGTTTGATGAGAAGATCGATCTGCTGATCGTGGTAGGCGGCGGCGCACTGGACTCCAGATGGTATGACCGGGAGCATGAGGAGGAACTTCAGCCCAATCGGGACCGGACAGAAGAAAAGATGATAAAATACTGCATCGAGCATGGAATCCCGATCATTGCAACCTGCCGGGGGATGCAGTACATCAATGTTTTATTTGGCGGAACGCTGGCTTATCATCCGGAGCTGCCGGCAGAGCGTCAGCGGGGAAAGGATCACAGAGTACATCTGTTAACGGAAGACCGGGATATATTCGTAAATAACTTTCATCAGGATATCATTTATGAGAATGGACTGGCCCCCTGCTTTACACCGATGGCCGTAGATGAAGAGAATCATGTGATCGAAGCCTATTATTCAGAGGAGATGAAGCTGCTGGCATTACAGTGGCATCCGGAACGGGAATTTGAAACCGGAGAAGCAGAGGAGGAGACCAGACGGATCATCGTCAATTTTATACAGAAATATATTCATTAAGCTGGTATGGCAATATTTCTGACAAATTATACGAGCCTCACTGGACACTTTTCACAAAATTATTTTTTGGACAAATTTCGGCTTAACTTTTCCACAAAAAAGGTGCTAAACTGATCATAGGTACAGTGGTGGATTAAAATGCTAAAATCTGGTTAAACTAGGAATAGTGAAGTGTGGAAATGAACAGGAGGCAGTAGAATGTTCGAGATTGGTGACTATATTGTTTGTGGAAACAACGGGATATGTACGGTGGAAAATATCAGCACCATTGACGTATCCGGTGTGGATCCGGACCGGTTGTATTATATCCTGCAGCCGGTATATGCAAAGACCAGTGTGGTGTATATCCCCGTGGATAATGAGAAGATCATTATGCGGAAGGTATTGACAAAGGAGCAGGTAAAGGAATTGATCGACCATATTCCGGAGATTGAGACGATCCGGGAGATCAATGATAAGATCCGGGAAGAACGTTTTAAAGAATGTATGAAGCACCATGACTGTGAGGACTGGATCAAGGTGATCAAAAGTCTGTACCTGCGGAAGCAGGAACGATTTGAAAAGGGACAGAAGGTAACGGCTACCGATGCCCGGTATCTGAAAACAGCAGAGGACAACCTGTACTGTGAATTTGCAATGGCCTTAGGAATTGAGAAACATGAAGTGGGAAAATTCATTGAAGAACGGATCGGAGTTGAAAGGTAAGCATTTCTACAATACAGGATCGGATTGTACAGAACATCCCGGTAATAGCGGAAGCGGTTGCCGGGATGTTTGTTTTGTTGTATACTACTCATAATTGTTTTAGATATATGACAGAAGCGGTTTTAGATGCCAGGAGAGCAGGGGGGTCCTGTTGGCATCTTAGAAAATGCAGAAGGAAAAGGTGAAATAAAATGGATCATGAACAGGGACAGGCAGAGCGTCTTCCGATTTCTCCGGCGGTACAGCAGGCGTTATGGAATCTGGTGGAAAATAATCTTTATATACAGGAACTGAAAATAGAAATACTGGAAATAGAACGGGGCTATGTCAGAGGCAGGCTTACGGTGACGGAGCATGTATTGAATCCATATGGTTCTGTTCATGGCGGCTGTCTGTATTCTCTGGCTGATATCACAGCCGGCCTGGCCGCCAGCACATACGGGGTCTGTTCCTCTACGATTGATGGGAACATGGAGTATATCCTTCCGGCCATTGACACCGATTATATCCTGTGTGAGGCAAAGGAGATCCGGCAGGGCATGCATGTATCCCAATACGAGGCATTTTTGTACAATGATAAGGGGCAACTGGTGGATAAGGCAGTATTTTCGTTTTATATGATGAACCGGGCAGTGACAGCATCGGAAACCATGCCGGGAGTCTGAGTACATTTCATGCACTCCGGAATAAGATAATAGAAGGAAAGAGGCAGGAGTAATATGGAAATGAATCATACCACAATGGAACAGATCCAACAGGCGGTGGCAGAGATAACGCGCAATTATGAAATCAATGATGTATTGATGCCAAAGGAAGGCCGGCATCTTCCAAGCCGGAGTACGATCATCCTGCTGCTGAAGGAATTGCGACGGATCATGTTTCCGGGTTATTTTGGAGATGAGGATCTATCTGCATATGCAGGGGACTATTTTGCAGGCTCCCATCTGAATCATATATACCAGACACTGAAGGAGCAGGTCATTACTGCACTGATCTATCAGGGAGAAGCAGGTGCAGAAGGGGATTCTTCTGCAGAACAGAGTATGGAAGCCAATGAGCCTGGTCAGAAGAAAGCCCGGCAGAAGGCGGAGGAAATCTGTAACTATTTTATCAGCCGGCTGTCATATATCCAGCAAATGCTGTTAAAGGATGTGCAGGCCGGCTTTGACGGGGATCCTGCGGCCAAAAGCAAGGAGGATATCATTGCATCCTATCCGGGCTTGTTCGCTATATATGTCTATCGGATCGCTCATGAGCTTTATCTGCAGCAGGTGCCTTATATTCCAAGGATGATGACAGAATATGCGCACAGCCGTACCGGTATTGATATCAATTCCGGTGCAGAGATCGGAGAATACTTCTTTATTGATCATGGTACAGGTGTGGTAATTGGCGAGACGACCAGGATCGGGGATCATGTAAAGCTGTATCAGGGCGTTACCTTAGGCGCACTGTCTACCCGCATGGGGCAACAGTTGTCTGGGGTAAAGCGTCATCCGACCATAGAGGATCATGTGACGATCTATTCCGGTTCTACGATTCTCGGGGGAAACACTGTGATCGGCAGAGGAACCGTGATCGGCGGTAATGCATTCATTACAGAATCCGTGGCAGCCGAAACGAAGGTGATCGTAAAGAATCCGGAAATGACCTTTAAGGGCAAGGGCGGTTATGAAAGTGACATGAATGCCTGGGTCTGGGAAATCTGATCCAGCTCCTGTTCATAGCGGGCGGCCTGTTCCGGGTCGCCCATTGCCCGGTAGCAGCGGACAAGACCCGCTAACGGGAAGGCCTGCCCGTATCGGATGGACAGCTCACACTGGGTCTCATAGACAGCGTTATAATACCAGAGTGCAGCCTCCCCGTACTCCTGGCAGGCTTCATAATATTCTCCAAGACAGGCACAGACTTCCGCACTTCCGGCTCCATCTGCCATATTCTTGAGGGCGGCGCCTAACAGCAGATGCGGGTCTGTTTCTATGGCACCGCATTTAGCCAGCACACACTGAACCGCCTTTAATTCATCCTCCTGTAACACCTGTGTAGACAGTGTCAGGAAATATTCCTTTGCGGTTAAGAAGTCCCGGGCGGTTCCGGCAATGAACAATTCCTTGGCATACATGATATTCAGCTTCGGCGAAAGAACCGTTCCTGCCTGGATCAGCTTCTGCAGGTTGGCAAAATCCCTGGCGCTATGGTTTTCATGGGGCTTGTGGATGATTGCAATATCGCTGTCAAAGATGACCGGTTCTAACCGCAGGGTTTCGTGGAGCGGATCCTGCCAGCAGAATTTCCGCAGGCGCCGGATCAGTTTTGGACGGTACTCCTTATCATAATTGTAGGTAGTGCCGAACTCCAGTTGATTGGTATAGTACATCTGCACGATATCAATTTCCGGCAGCAGTATCTGTTTCAGATCCAGAATCTGTTTCTGATTCGCCTCATCAATCATTTCATCTGCATCCGCAACATAGATATATTCCATCCGAGCCTTTGAAAAGGAGAAGTTCCGGGCGGCGGCAAAGTCGTTACACCAGGGAAAATCATAGATATGCTCCGTGTACCGGGCGGCAATTTCCTTTGTCCGGTCGGTAGAACCGGTGTCTACAATGATGATCTCATCTGAAAATCCTTTCACACAATCCAGACAGCGGGCCAGCAGCGTTTCTTCATTTTTAACGATCATACAGGTACTTATGGTTATCATAAAATTTCCGTTCCTTCCTTGTTTTCATAAAGTATAACATAAGTGATCCGGAATGAAAAACAAGAATGTGTTTTCCTTTGTATCAGACTTGACATCCGGCAGAAAAATCCGCAGAATAGAAGGAACACAGTAGACATATGATTACAGATAACATGGAGGAAGAAATGGAACAGGTTACTTTAAAGATTAAATACTTAAATAACGAGATTACCAGGCTGGAATATATAGAAGGAAAGTCAGACTGGATTGATCTGCGGGCAGCAGAGCGGGTCGAATTAAAGGCAGGAGAGTTCCGGCTGATTCATTTAGGTGTGGCGATCGAACTGCCGGCAGGATATGAGGCCCATATCGTTCCGCGAAGCAGTACCTTTAAGAACTTCGGAGTCATTCAGACAAACTCCATGGGTATCATTGACGAAACCTATTGCGGTCCGAATGACTGGTATCGCTTTCCGGCACTGGCAGTCCGGGATACGGTGATCGATGTGAACGACCGGATCTGTCAGTTTCGGATTGAACGGCATCAGCCGCAGATTCAGTTTGAGGAAGTAGCGGAACTGACCGGTACGGACCGGGGCGGTTTTGGAAGTACGGGAAAGAATTAGAAACGAAAGAATAAAAAGTATATTAAGAATCCTGCTTTTTCTTGCATTCTGGTATCGCTTGGAGTAGAGTAGAGTGACAAAGAATGACAGCATTCGATGGATGCAGAATGGTTTACGGGAGGTAGAAGGAATGAACGAAGAAAAATCCATACAGCAGGCAAGGATCAATCTGATCGTTTCCTCTGTCATATTATGCATTGCCGGTCTGGTATTTATGATCTTTTCAGAAACAGTGGTGAATATTATCGGCTGGGTACTGGGAAGTATATTCTGTGTGATCGGGCTTATTTATCTGATCGGATATATCCGGAGGCAGACAAGGCTTTCTGAGCTGTTTGCAGGAATCATCAGTCTGGTTGCCGGCGTGCTGATCCTGATCCATCCCGGCTGGGTCATGTCTCTTCTTTCGGTCATTATCGGAATTTATGTTCTGATCGAGGGGGCACTGAAGACCAGGATTTCCATAGTTGCAAAAAGACAGCAGGCTAGAGGCTGGTGGGTTTTACTGGTGGCTGCACTGCTGAGTATTGCAGTTGGTATCCTTCTGGTATTCAACCCATTTGGAATCAGCCGGATGTTTATCTTTTTTGTGGGTCTTGCCCTGCTTTTGAATGGAGTTGAGAATATCATACATGCTGTATATACGAAGCGGATCCTGAGTGAGATATCCAAGGAGATCATCGATATGGAGGATTATGTAGAACAGCAGAATGAGGACTGATTATTTTGAAATGAGGTGAGAGAATGCTTCGGCGCTTTATGCCCTATTTACTACGTTATAAGGGTATTTTAATGTTCGATCTGTTTTGTGCCGCGCTGACTACCGTATGCGATATGGTGCTTCCATTGATCATGAGTTATTTAACAACCGCAGCGACCGATTCTGCGGTTGTATTAACAATAGAGATGGTACTGAGGCTGGCTCTGCTCTATCTGCTGCTCCGGCTGATCGACGCGGCCGCTAATTATTATATGGCCAATACCGGTCATGTCATGGGAGTTTATATTGAAACCGATATGCGACGGGATGCCTTTGCGCATTTACAGCGTCTGGGTCATACCTATTATTCCAACAACAAGGTCGGACAGATTATGGGACGGATCACCAATGATCTGTTCGATGTAACGGAATTTGCCCATCACTGTCCGGAGGAATTCTTCATTGCCCTGATCAAGATCGTTGTCTCCTTTGTGATCCTCTGTCAGGCCAATGTGCTGTTGACACTGATCCTGTTCGCCTGCGTTCCTCTGATGATGGCAGTATCCATTCAACTGAACCGGAAGCAGAAGGAGGCCTTTCGGAAGCAGCGCTATCAGATCGGTGAGCTGAATGCCCAGATTGAGGACAGTCTGCTGGGAGAACGGGTGGTAAAGGCATTTACTGCTGAAGCGTTGGAGAATGAGAAGTTTGAGGAAGGCAATCAGGCATTCCAGCGGATTAAGAAGAAGACGTATCAGTATATGGCGCTGTTCCAGACCTCTACCCGGTTATTTGATGGCCTGATGTATCTGGTGGTGATCCTGGCCGGCGGTCTGTTCCTGGTGTATGGCAGGATTGATGCCGGAGATCTGGTCGCCTACATGCTTTATGTATCGACTCTGATCGCAACGATCCGGCGAATCGTGGAATTTGCAGAACAGTTTCAGCGGGGGATCACTGGAATTGAACGGTTCTGTGAGATCATGGATGCAGAGATTGAGATCACGGACGCCCCGGATGCGCAGGAGCTGTCCGTAACCGAAGGACGGATACAGCTCGAGCATGTCAGCTTTGAATATCCGGATGATCACAATAAGGTACTGCGGAATGTCAATCTTTCCATCCGGCCGGGGGAGAAGCTGGCACTGGTGGGTCCCTCCGGTGGCGGCAAGACCACTCTGTGCAACCTGATTCCCCGGTTTTATGATGTAACGGACGGACAGATCTATATTGATGGACAGGATATCCGGCAGGTGACTCTGAAGAGTCTTCGGGAGGCCATTGGCATCGTACAGCAGGATGTATTTTTGTTCAGTGGTTCCGTAGCGGATAACATTGCTTATGGCAGGCCGGGGGCCACACGGGAGGAGATCGAACATGCGGCAGAGCTGGCGGGTGCGGATTCCTTTATTAAAGAACTGAAAAACGGGTATGATACTTATATCGGTGAGCGGGGCGTAAAGCTGTCCGGAGGACAGAAGCAGCGACTGTCCATTGCACGGGTATTTCTGAAGAATCCCCGGATCCTCATTCTGGATGAGGCGACCAGTGCCCTGGATAATGAAAGTGAACTGCTGGTAGGAGAAAGCCTGGAGCAGCTGGCAGCAGGCAGGACCACTCTGACCATTGCCCATCGCCTGACTACTGTTAAGCATGCAGACCGGATCCTGGTGCTTGGCAGAGAGGGGATCGAAGAGGAAGGAAGCCATGAAGAATTATTGCAACAGGAAGGGATCTACTACCGGCTATGGAATGGTATGCGGCTGAGTTGAACGGGAGGGGACAATCATGGAACAATACCGGCATATGCAGAATCGGTCATGTGAATATTTTCCTTGTCATTCAGGGATCGGAGAGGCAGAATTTAACTGTATGTTCTGCTTTTGTCCCTTGTATGCTCTGAAGGATGCCTGCGGCGGCAATTTCCGGTACCTGGAAAACGGAATAAAGGATTGTTCCCGGTGCGGACTGCCGCATCAGAAGGATGGTTATATGCATATACTAAGCTGCAGGGAGCAGTTGCTGGCACTTGGGATGCAGGATCAGACAGAGAAGGAGAATTAGTCGTATATTAATAAAAAATTAATAAAAAACCAATAATCTTTGTTATAATAAGTAGGAAAGGCTGGTAGGTTTATGAGCGAACAAATACTTATTGTCGATGACGAAAAGGAAATAGCAGACCTGGTAGAGGTGTATCTGGAGAATGAGGGCTACGAGGTCTTTAAATATTATACTGCGGCAGAGGCATTAAGCTGCATTCGCAGGGAGAAACTGGATCTGGCAATCCTGGATGTCATGCTTCCGGATCAGAACGGGTTTCAGATCTGTCAGAAGATCCGTGAGGATTATCGTTATCCGGTCATTATGCTGACAGCAAAGGGAGAGGAAGTAGATAAGATCCGGGGACTGATGCTTGGCGCGGATGATTATGTTACCAAGCCCTTTCTTCCGCTGGAGCTGGTAGCACGGGTCAAGGCACAGCTCCGCAGGTATAAGCGGTATAATTCCGGGACGGAGCAGGAGGAGGATATCATTGAGCATCTTGGACTGATCCTGGATCTGAAATCCCATGAATGTACGCTGAACGGCAAGGAGCTTTCCCTGACGCCGACAGAATTCTCTATCCTGCGGACTCTGTGTCAGCAGAGGGGCAATGTAGTCAGTACCGAAGATCTGTTCCATGCGATCTGGGGAGATGAATATTTTAATAAGAATAACAATACCATCACCGTTCATATCCGGCATCTGCGTGAAAAGATGGGAGATTCCTTCGAGAATCCGAAGTATATCAAGACAGTCTGGGGGTGCGGATATAAAATTGAACGGTAAGAGAAAAGGGACAACGAAAAAGATTTTTTTATTGATCATCTCTGTAGTCGCTGCAGTATTCTTCTGTACCCAGATTTATTATTTTGTTGATTACAGCATGAACGGACGGGTTTTGGACTGGTTTGATGAGAATTACATGCGCCAATATGATCTGGAGCTTTCGGAAGAGGAAAAGGAAGCCGGTGCAGGAGGAAAGGTTATCATCCGGGAGCCTGCCTGGGGAGCGGTCAAGGAGCTTTGCTTCGTAGTGTTTTGTGTCGGAACCGCAGGGATCGTAATACTTGTCTATGTTGTGTCCTGGCTCTATGCAGACGGGAAGGTAAAGCAGTCTATGGCTGATACCAACCGGATGATCCGTCTGTATATGATGGATGGCGTAGCGGCGAAGGATGTCTTTCTGGAAAAGGATATCGAGCTTTATGCCCAGATGGTAGAAATCAAATCAACCATGCAGAAGCATGAGCAGACCCTGAAGGAGGAAGCGGCCAGAAAGAATGACCTGATCGTATATCTGGCCCATGATCTGAAAACACCGCTTACCTCCGTTATCGGTTACTTAAGTCTCCTTCAGGAGGTGCCGGAGATGCCGGCAGAGCAAAGGGCCAGATACATTGGCATTACACTGGATAAGGCACAGCGTCTGGAACAGCTGATCAATGAGTTTTTTGATATTACCCGGTACAACCTGCAGCAGATTCACCTGGAACGGGAGAGCATCAACCTTACCTATATGCTGATGCAGTTAACGGATGAATTCTATCCGATCCTCAACGCCCACGGGAATACGATCCGGCTTCAGACGGATGAAGAGCTGACTGTATACGGAGATGCGGAAAAGCTGGCAAGAGTATTTAACAATATATTAAAAAATGCAGTGGCCTACAGCTATCCGGATACAGAGATTACGGTACGGGCAGAGGAAAGGGAGCAGGAGGTGCATATCTTTTTTTGTAATAAGGGCAAGACGATCTCTCCGCATAAGCTGGAAGCCATCTTCGAGAAATTCTTCCGTCTGGATGAGGCACGCTCTGCGAATACGGGAGGCGCCGGGTTAGGACTGGCGATCGCAAAGGAAATTGTAACGATACATGGCGGAAGCATTACCGCTTCCAGTGAGGATGAACTTACCACATTTCACATTGTTCTGCCATCTGCGGGATTCACTAAAAATCAATCTCCTGTTAATGGTTTCTTAGGAAATGATTAATTCGGAATTAGTGTATATAAGGCTTCTGTCTGATAATATTTTTATCAGACAGAAGCTTTTTTGCGTGAAGGAACCAGGAAGGAGGATGACGCATGGCAAAATATTATTATGAAGGAAACTTAAATGAAGCAGTGAACTATCATAAAAAGGGAAATATCGAATATTATGTCCGTGGTGTTATCAATATTGCAGGACGCACCTATGAACGGTATGGTATTAAGACTCATTTTGTGGGAGTCGGCGAAGATTATATTGAATTAATGAAACAGTATGTAGTGCCGTTTGTAGAAGACGGGGATATGCTCAGTATCAGCGAAAAGGTAATCTCCATGTGTCAGGCGAATGTTATCCGTATGGAGGATATGAAATTGTCCTGGATCACCAGATTCATGAGTTTGTTTGGAAAGCGAACGGAAAGTGGTATCGGTATTACAGAACCCTATAAACTGCAATTAATGATCGATATGAATGGTCTGGGCAAGGTGTTATACGCAGGTGTTGCCGGTGTCTTTGGCAAACTGGTCGGGAAACGGGGCATATTCTACGAAATACTGGGAAAGGAATCTGCCGGGATTGACGGATTCTACAGTCATTCCGCATTTGAGGAATATCATACTACGGCAACTTTGATCCCCAGAGAACCGGATAAGGTCTGCAATGAAATCTATGAGCAGTGCCATATTCCTGCCATGATCGTGGATGCCAATGACATTAGCGTAGATATTCTGGGAAAATCAGATGTGCTGAAGAATGTTTCCGACGGGGAGCTTGCAGGGCGGATCGAAGATAATCCTGCCGGACAGGATGACGAATGTACTCCGTTTATCATTATCCGGGATATTACCGGAAGAGAGCCGCAGGCTTACACACCGAAAAAGCCGCGGGAGCAGAATTGATCCTGCCGGCGGCTTTTTATTATTGCTCTGTCAGTATTCATCAATGCAGATCCGTTGGCCAAGAACCTCCCGCCTCACATAGGCAGTCTGATCATTCCGGGTTCCCAGTTCCCACTTGATCAGGGTGAGACAGCGGTTTTCGATTTCAATGCAGGTGATCCCCGCCGGAGACACACAACTTCCGGTATTAAAATAGGGAGACTCCACTGTTCCGATCATTGGATGATGGGTGTGGCCGGTGATCAGCAGATGTCTGTTTTCTCTTGCCCAGGCGGTCAGACGTTCTTCAGAATTCTTTTTCCTGGTGTTGTTTTTCGCTGCACTGGTAGGATCCGGAATACCCAGATTTTCCAGCGGTTTCCATACATAGCGGACCAGAAAGCGGGACAGGGGCCAGAGGGTGCTGTTTAACAGGTCTGCCTGATGTCCATGGGTGAGATAGATATCCTTTTTCTCCTCCCGATCCTCCAGAATGATCCCCGGATAATACCGGATATCGGGAAACAAGGGCTTACAGCACATGGAATGGTGGCAGTAGAAGTCCTGCGTATATTTATTTACAAAGCGTTCCCTCTTTTTTACGATATCATGGTTACCATACACAGAATAGAACCGGTTTGCCCGGAAGTAATCCGACAGGAGACGAAAGGATTCCGGATGCATGGCCTTGATCGCCTCGAAGGAACGGTTTTCCCATAACTCGTCACCATCGCCTAATTCAATATAGGTGAAGTTCCTCGGAAAATAGTATTTCAGGGCAGCCAGAAACAGAAATTCGTTTTTTAGAAAATTGTCTCCGGCACTGCCGGTTCCCCGGTGGCAGTCGCTGAAAATTACATATCTGGAATTCCGGGTAAGAGGAAGCCGCAGGGCTTCCTCAAATGTTTTTAAAAGACGGGTATTACAGCTCATCTGCATTTCCTCTTATGGTGATGAAAGCATTGCCGGCGGTTCCGCTTGAAGCAGAGAAGACGACGGAAGCAGACCGGAAGGAAGAAGTACAGGTACAGGATACGATCCATGGTACAGGTGAATGGACGGGTAATGCAGCGGAACAGCCTGCAGAAGATCCGGTTCTGCCATTGTGAAAAACGGGCGCTGCATGAATGTACAAGCCGCGGCTGCCAGGTATGCGGGATGGAGAAGGACAGGGACACCGTCAGTCTGCAGATGCATAGTTCACATGCGGAATACCCCAGATTCATCAAAGCTTCCACAAAGCACTGGAGCATATCATCGTTCGGGAAGGTAATGGAGAGATCCATGACAAGATCTTCCGGTTCACAATAGCTGCCCATACGGAAGCCGGTCAGCCACCAATGCTCCCGATGCAGAAAGAACAAAGGCTGGCCCTTGAAATTTAACCGCATGGAGAGTGGAAGGAGCTCATGATCGGAAACACCGTGGAACAGGGTCCGGTCATACTGATCCGGTGATAAAAGAGTGTCCGCCTGATAGATTCCGATCTCACCACCCAGATTAATTCCGTATTGACCTTTCCAGAATTCGATCATCCAGGTTCTCCCGTTATAGTCGAAGTATACCGGTTCACAATCAATTACCATATTAAAGCGGAAGGCAGAGTTATCATAGAGCGAACAGTAACCGAAGTTTTTCTGCCAGGCATCCAGGGTAGAAGTCATTACGTCCTCTTCCGGAAGATAGGCAAAGCCGAACGGTTCTGCCAGGTCATTCAGGAGCCTGACTTTTTCACAGCAGTCCATACAACGTATTTTTCGGATAATGCATTTTCTTCTGTAAAAATTCAAAATAAAAAACAAGACGCAAATGGCGAATAAAACGCCGATGAGAATATACATAAACAGATGCTTCCTAGTGGTTTGTTTTATTATATGTTGGAAAATGAGAGCGTGTGACGAAGGAAGGCGAAGGATCGGACAGGATGGTATGAAAAAGAGTGGAAACTGCTGTAAAATTCATACCGCATCTGGTATGATAGGGATACTGATTTTTTTTGATCCGGATCACAGGCTGCGGGAACCGGATGGATAAAGTGTTTGCAGCAATAAAGGAATGATAGGAAGGAGATGTATGGTATGGCATTAAAATTCGGTATTCTCGGGGCCGGACATATGGCGGAACGTATGGCGGATACAGTCCGGCAGATGAAGGATGTAGAACTGTATGCGGCAGCGTCCCGTACAGAGGAAAAGGCAAGGGAGTTTGCAGAGCGATATGGTGCAGTAAAATACTACGGGAGCTATGAGGCATTGATGGAGGATGCAGAGGTGGAACTGATCTATATTGCGACGCCCAACCACCTGCATTACCAGCAGGCGAGGGCATGTATTCAGCATGGAAAACCGGTGTTGTTAGAGAAACCCTTTACCTTAAATGAACGGCAGGCACAGGCATTGATCGATCTGGCTGAAATGCACCAGGTATTTTTGTGTGAAGCCATGTGGGTGCGCTTCATGCCTCTGATGCATCAGTTAAAGAAGGAGATCGAGAAGGGAAGGATTGGTGAAGTGACTGCTGTGACAGCAGATATCGGATATGATCTGCGGGAGAAGGAACGGTTGAACCGTCTGGATATGGGAGGCGGTGCCCTGCTGGATGTGGGAGTGTATCCCGTTACCTTTGCACTGCAGATACTGGGTAAGGAAATTGACAATATATCTACTTCCATGGTACGGATGGGTTCCGGTGTGGATGCACAGGAATTCGTGAATCTGGTCTATACGAATGGTGCAGTGGCAGGCTTGTATGCCACGATGCTTTCCAATACAGATAAGCAGGGGAAGATCTATGGGACAGACGGGTATATTGTGGTAGATGATATCAACAACTATTTCTGTTATCGCGTCTACAGTACTAAGGGAGAACTGCTGGAAACAGTAGAGCGGCCGGAGCAGATCAGCGGCCTGGAGTATGAAGTGCAGGCATGTGCAGATGCCCTTCGGAACAGGAGGCTGGAATGCCCGCAGATGTCTCACGGAGATACATTATTCTTAATGCGGGTGCTGGATACGGTACGCAGAACCTGGGATATGCAGTTTCCGCAGGAGGAGGCAGTCCAGGACTTCTGATCCGGGCGTTCAGTCTGAGGATTCTTCAGGATCAGAATAGACGTATGTGCCGTTGCCGTCTCCTACAGGCTCCTGAATCTCATCCAGAATATGGTTATAAATGGTCTGATAAGTGGCAGCGGAATAGTGCAGTCCGTCAGCACTGGCATAACCTTCAGATACAAGATAGCTGTAGGTATCTATATAACGGATTGGAAATGCAGCAGCGGTCTTTGCGGAGTTTTCGTTATTGTATTCCTCGATCCATTGTTGCATGGAGGTATTAAAGGCTTCAATCTGACGGTTGGACACACTGGTACATGGACAGCAGCAGGGATTGACGGATACGATATAGATGGGACAGTCCTTCCAGCAGCCGGAGGCATACTCCTCATAAAGGGCCTGATAACGGTTCAGGTTGCCCAGGTCATTAACCCCCAGATTCAGAACAAGAATGGAAGGGGGAATGGTGGTCAGCTCTTTTTGTCCAGCCAGCCAGGAATAGCCCTTTCCGATCCGGGCAGTAAAGATATGGTCAGTCAGGTCATATTGATAATAGGCCAGTGCCTGTTTCATACCTACCGTTCTGGAATCACCAATAAAGTGTATGGGATAATCCGGAATGTAAGTAAACTGAACAGCATCCGCCACAGGCGGTACGGAACCGACGGGCATGATCTGTGCCTCCGGAGTATATTGAAAGCAGGGTCTTGTAAGGACAGAAGTCCGGTTTGTCAGCAGCAGGAAGAGGCTGACGGTAAAAAGGGATTGTATTTTCATAGGTTTCATAAGTAGTTCCTCCATTTACGAATAGGTGTATCATGAAGGCGGTGGTTTTTTTAAGGGAATTCTGGTTGGAATATTCGACAGACGGATGAAAATGTGTTATGCTAAAGATTACTGTAATAGAACGTTGAAAGAATCGGGAAAGGAAATTGTAATATGGATACACAACTGGTCTGGAAGGTTCTGGGACTGGAACCGACAAAGGATGAGGAGGAATTAAAGAACCGATATCATGAATTACTGCGGGAGGTGAATCCGGAGGATGATCCGGAGGGCTTCAAGCGTCTGCGTGAAGCATATGAAGAGGCGGTCAGTCTGGCAAAACAGCCGGAGCAGCAGGAAGCGGGGGAAGAGAAGTCTAAGGATGAGATCGATCTCTGGCTGGACCGGGTGAATGACCGGTACTGGTATAAGTCTACCAGGAATGACCCGGAGATCTGGTCAGAATTATTTGATGATCCGGTTTGTATGGCTTTAGATACGACATTAGAGGTACGCGAGCGGTTTCTGGTATTTTTAATGAACCATAATAATTTTGACCAGAAGATCTGGAAGCTGATCGACAAGGAATTCAATATTATTGCAGATAAAAAGGAACTGGTGGAACTGTTTCCAAGGGATTTTCTGGATTATGTGCAGTACCAGATTGAAAATCAGAACTTTTTTCCATATGAACTGCTGGAAGTAAAGGGACTGGATGAATCGGAGATACAGCTGGATACTTATATTATGGGATATCTGCGGATTAAGAACCAGATCGACCGGGAAGAGTATGACAATCAGTGGCAGGCATTGCAGGATCTGAGTGCATATGAGGTCTATCATCCTTATGAGGATGTGGAGCGGGTTCGCCTTTATCTCCATGAGGAGAAGACAGAACAGGCGGTTGCTCTGATCCAGCGGCTGCTTATGGAGTATCCGGATGAAGTATATATCGGATATTTTGCAGGAAGGACCTACTGGGCGGCTGAGGAATGGGAACAGGCATACCAGTGCTGGAATCATGTGGCAGAGTGTCTGCCGGAGCATTATGGAGCAAGGGTCGGTATTGCAAAATACTATATGAAATGCGGGGAGAATTTAAAGGCAAAGGAATTGATCATGGAACTGCTGGAAATTAACGGCAGAGATGATTCCCTGCTGGAGATGATGCGGGATGTGAACGTACCCCTGATCGACTATTATCACAATCTGGCAGCCGAAGAGCCGGAGAACAAGGAACATGCGGTAGAAGCCTGCTGGTGTATGTTCCAGAATGAAATGTTTGCAGAAACCATCGAAGAGTTAGACAGGCTTCAGATTCAGCCGGAAGAAAAGGAATACTATGAATATGTTAATATGAAGGGGCGCTGCTTCCTGGGTCTGGAACAGTATCCGGAGGCCATCGACTATCTGCTGCAATGGGAAGAAAACCGGAAGAATCTGGTGGATGACGGATCAGAGAAATATAAAAAGCGACAGTCCAGAGAGGGCTTCATAAAGTCCACGATCGGAGTGGTTTATCAGAACCTGAAGGATTTTGAGAAGGCGGAAGCATACCTGAAGGAAGGCATTGCGCTGGAACAGGATGAGTTTGTCAGGCATTCCTTTATGGATCGTCTGGCCCTGCTGTATTATGACAATGACAAGCTGGAGAAGTGTGTTGATGTATGTACTGCGATCATTGAGGAGAATTCCGGGTATTATCCTGCGTATCTGCGGCGTCAGCAGGCATATTTTGATCTTCAGGACGGAAATAATGTGGTAAATGATTATTATAATGCCATTCACATTTTTCCCCAGTATTATAAGCCATATCTTCTTGCCGTCCGGGTATTTTGTATATACCGGCAGTATGAGGACGCAAGGAAGGTGCTGGAGGCGGCAAAAGAACAGAAGATCCAGCAGGAGATGTTAGATTTTTATGAGGTACGGGTCATGCGGAATCTGGCCCGGACCGAGGAAGAGAACCGCAGGGTAATGGAGCTGTGCCAGCAGTTAAAGCAGAGAGTGCAGAACTCCAGGCAGCAGAGTCCGGAGGCCAAGCCGGATGAAAGCACCATGACGGAGGCCGAGCTTGTAGAGCAGGACATGCAAAGGGATGGAATGCCACAGGATACGGTGGTTATGGAGGATCTGATCTTTGAAGAGATTCTGATCAGCATGGATATGAACCAGACAGAGGATGCCCTGCGACTGATCCGTGCCGAGTTTAAAAAGGGAAACACCAATTACCGTCTTCATTGGGTAAAGGCGGATATTCACCGTATGAATCATGAGGATGAGGAGGCATTAAAGGAATATGACCGTCTGCTTCATGATATGCCGGATAACGAGGAAATTGATTATAACCGGGGAATCTGCCTGCGGAATTTAGGAAGACTGGATGAAGCAATCCAGGCATTTCAGACTGTATTGCAGAAGGAACCGAAGCACCAGAGAGCAAATCATGAGTTGATGAAGATTTACAGCCGCCGTTATGACCAGTATGAATTAAAGGGGGCATACGGAAAGGCATTAAAGGCGATCAACGCACAGTTAGAACTGGTACCGGATGCATATTATTACATTGAGCGCGGTCTGTTGTATATGGACAATTTTAATATGGAGCAGGCACTTGCAGATTACCGGAAGGCATTGGAACTGGAGCCGGATAATATCTATGCCCATAACAATATCGGCTTTGTACTGCAAAGTCAGGGGAAATTCCGGGAGGCCATCGAATACTTTAAGAAGTCTATTTCCCTGATGACAGAGGACAGTACCATGCTGCCGTATTCCAATATGGCCCGCTGTTATGAAGCGCTGCAGGAGCCGGAGCACGGGATCGAAATCCTGCTGGAGGCGATGAAACGTTTTTCACCGTCTGCTTCGTTATATAATAAGTTAGGGGAACTGTATGAATTTAACAGGCAGTTTCCACAGGCAAGGAAGATTTATGAGGAAGCATTGAATCAGGAGTGCTACAGTATATTTGATTATTATGAAAAGATGGCGGACCATTATGTCATGATAGGCGATCTGCCTGCGGCAAAGGACATCTATCGGAAATGGATGGATAAGGCGAAGCATCTGAAGGAGGATAACCGCTATACCTGGCGGATGCGGGTAGAAGCATTGGAGGAAACTGGAGCATTTTACTTTTTTCAGCGGGACTTAAAGAATGCGATCAGGTACCTGGAGGAAGCCTTGAAGCTCGCAGAGAAGAAATCTCTGCCTGTTGAATGGATCGGGAGACATCTTGCAAGGGCATATATACTGGCCGGACAGAAGGAAAAGGCAAGAGCAATGGCAGAACGGACGCTGGAAGCCTTCCTGAAGAGTAATCATATACCGGAAGCATTGAAACAGCAGGAATCTGAGAATCCGGAAACGATCGAGTACTTTTTGTCTTATCGCTCCCGTACACCGCAGCGTCTGGACACGATCGCCCAGCTGTTCATCTGTATGGGGGATATTCCAAAGGCCAGTCAGTATCTGGCACGGATCGATCAGGTGCCCCGGTGCAGGAGCTGCAGCTATGCTACCTGCTATGATTCTTATATTACCTATGCATTTCTGGCTGAGGTGCAGGGAGATATTCCAAGAGCGATCCAGATTTATGAAAAAGCGCTTTTGGTAAATCCGGGGGATGAGGAAGTAGTGCTTGCATTGTTCGCATTAAGGAAGAAACATCGTTAACCGGAAAATATGCTGCGTATAGACAGTTAATGCAGATGAGAATAGAAGAGCAGAAAGGTGATTGATATGATAATTGGAATCGATCTTGGAACCACGAATAGTTTAGTGGCGTATTATACCGAGGACGGGCCGCGGATTATACCGAACCGGCTGGGAAAGAATCTGACACCTTCCGTTGTAAGTGTGGACGGGGATCAGATTTACGTAGGAGAGACAGCAAGAGAACGTATGCTGCTGTACCCGGATTCAGCCGCCAGTGTATTTAAACGGACCATGGGCAGTGATAAAAAGTATCGTTTAGAGAATCAGTTCTTTACTTCCGAAGAACTATCTTCCTTCGTCCTGCGTTCCCTGAAGGAGGATGCAGAAGTATATTTAGGCGAGCCGGTTACGGAGGCTGTGATCAGTGTACCGGCATACTTTAATGATGCGAGAAGAAAGGCCACCAAGAGAGCCGGCGAGCTGGCAGGTCTGAAGGTGGAACGGATCATCAGTGAGCCGACTGCGGCTGCCATTGCGTATGGACTGTATGAGTGCAGGGAGGATGCGAAGTTCCTGGTGTTCGATCTGGGTGGCGGTACCTTTGATGTATCCATCCTGGAATTATCGGGTCCGATATTGGAGGTCCGGGCGGTTGCAGGAGATAACTTTCTTGGCGGTGAAGATTTTACCGGTGTATTGGAGGATATGTTCTATGATAGATTTGAACAGCTCCACCGGGAAGAACTGGATCTGAAAACCGCAAAATATATTCATAAGCAGGCGGACCTTTGTAAGATGGGCTTTGAAGACAGCCGTACCTCTAAAATGAGCTGCACCATAGGAGAAGAGGTGTATGAGCTGGAGGTTGAACTGACAGAATATGAGAAAAAGTGTGAGGATCTGTTAGAACGGATCCGGATCCCGGTGAAAAAGAGTCTGACGGATTCCAGATTGCGATTGTCTGAAATTAATAAGGTTGTACTGGTCGGCGGCGCGACCAAGCTTCCGGTGGTGCGACGGTTTGTTGGAAAGCTGTTCCGGGCCTTGCCGGACACAACGATCAATCCGGACGAGGCGATCGCGTTAGGGGCTTCCATCCAGGCAGCAATGAAGGAACGGAAGGATTCGATTCGTGAGGTGATCTTAACGGATGTGTGTCCGTTTACTCTAGGAACAGAAGTGAGCATTGAACGGGAAAACGGAGGCTATGAATCCGGGCATTTCAGTCCGATCATTGAACGTAATACGGTAATACCGGCAAGCCGGACCGAGACCTTTTATACCATGCATGATAACCAGTCTGTTGTCAATGTAAATATCCTTCAGGGGGAAAGCCGGTTTGTGGCAAATAATCTTCTGCTGGGAGAGCTGAATGTAGAAATCCCAAAGGCGCCGAAGGGAAAGGAAAGCATAGATGTGACATACACCTATGATGTCAACTCCATCTTGGAGGTACAGGTGAAGATCAATTCCACAGGTAAGGTAGTCAAGCAGATCCTGAAAGGCCAGCAGGTGGATATGACGGATGAAGAGATTGCTGCACGTATGGAAGAACTGGCATATCTGAAGATACCGCCGAGGGAGCAGGAGGAGAATAAACTGCTGTTGCTGCGGGGAGAACGTCTGTATGAGGAGAACCTGGGAGATGACCGCAAGGTGATCGAGCATGCACTGCAAAAGTTTGAACAGGCATTAAATACGCAGGATCCGCCAAAGATTGAAGAGGCAAGAAAGGATTTTCGAGAATTTCTGGAGGCCTGGGAAGATATAAAATAAAGGTTCAGTCCTGCAGACTGAACGGTTTAAAAAAGTACAAGGACAGTAACTCAAGAGGGGGGGAGAGTACTGTCCTTGCTTTTGGGAGTTAAAGTATGTAAATGAGGGAGGGTTTCAACAGAGAAGAATGAAATTCGTCGTCTGCGAGATGGGAGTCAAAACAGATTTTGAATTCACCTCTGGAGAAACCTTTTATTTACGGTAATATAATAGCATGGGGAAAATGCGAATTATATCAAAAAACAGATAAATTTTGTAAAAATAAGTCGAAGTTGATGAAAAAAACGGGCGCAAAATTTGATTTATTTTCTAAAATATCGAATTAACAAAAAAAAATAAATTTATTTAGTTTAAATCTTGACAGAATTTGATATTTTTAGTATGTTTTAAAGTAGAAATAAATGAAAACGAGGTGTAAGTATGTATAAGCGATCAGAATTATCAGAATGTGAACTTGTAACCATGAAATGTGTCTGGGATGCCCAGGGACCAGTTACCTGCCAGGAGGTCATTGCGGAATTGAGAACAGTGTATGGCTTAGAGTATAAGGATACTACTGTTTATACATTCCTGAAGATCTTAAAGCAGAAGGGCTTTATTGATTCCTATCGGAAGGGTATTACATTTTATCAGCCGATCCGGGATGAGGTGGAATATCGGGAGGGACAGATCCGAAAGATGCTGGACTTCTGGTTTAAGAATTCTACCGGCGATATGCTTGCTGCTTTATCGCAGATGCCGGAGTTTACCAAGGAAGAACGTGAGATTCTTCAAAAGATTGCCGCTAAGAAGGAATAATCTTTGATTTCAGCTTTGTAAGATTTAAAACCCTGAATCTAAGGTTCCCATGTAGCTGCTTGCAGTTCCTGATGGCTTGTAGTATAATATTTTTCGTGGTGCAGCCTGTGGAAGCAGGTTTGTGGACTGTGAATAAAGTATAGGATCAGGAGGGAATTACAGTATGGGAATTTTAAAGAGATTTAAGGACATTATGGCATCGAATATCAATGCTTTGCTGGACAAGGCAGAAGATCCGGAGAAGATGATCGATCAGTGTCTGCGTGACCTGAACAGTGATCTGGGTAAGGTAAAGGCTGAAACTGCAGCAGTTATGGCAGACGAGCAGAGAGCAAAGCGGGAACTGGATGAGTGTATGGCTGAGATTACCAAAATGCAGACATATGCAGAAAAGGCAGTTCTGGCAGGCAACGATGCAGATGCCAAGAGTTTTCTGACCAAGAAGACAGAACTGGCAAATACACAGGCAGGCTTACAGCAGGCATACGATCTGGCTGCAGCGAACTCTATGAAGATGCGCCAGATGCATGATAAACTGGTAAAGGATATTAATGAACTGAATGCCAGACGGGATTCCATTAAGGCGAAGGTACGCGTGGCAAAGGCACAGGAGCGGATCAATGAAATGGGAAGTTCCATGAGTGGAGCGCAGGCTTCCATGTCAGCCTTTGACCGTATGGAGGCGAAAGCAAATAATATGCTGGACAAGGCAAATGCCATGGCTGAACTGAACAGCAGCGCAGAGGCGGATTCCTTAGATGACCTGGCTGCAAAGTATGATTCAGCGCCGACGGCTGCCGTAGAAGACGAACTGGCTGCACTGAAGGCAAAGATGGGTGTACAGCAGTAGAACGGTCGTGACCGGCAGTGTAGTGGACTAGGAGGATAGGCAATGGGTTTGTTTTCAAATCAGTTAGCAAATGTAGTTGAATGGGAAGAATACCGGGATGATGTATTATTCTGGAAATGGTCGAATGATGAGATCAAGAAAGGATCGAAGCTGATCATCCGTCAGGGGCAGGATGCCATCTTTATGTTCAATGGCAGGGTGGAAGGAATTTTTAAGGACGAGGGAAGCTATGATATTGAGACGCAGATCGTTCCGTTTCTTTCTACTTTGAAGGGATTTAAGTTTGGTTTTAACAGCGGTATGCGTGCGGAAGTATTATTTATTAATACGAAGCAGTTTAATATCAAGTGGGGAACCCCGAAGCCGGTCCGCGTACAGGCACCGGGACTTCCGGGAGGGCTTCCGATCCGTGCCAATGGTTCCTTCGATGTGAAGGTAGGCGATTACCTGGTATTTATTGAGAAGATAGCAGGGGTTAAGAAGCAGTATTCCATTAATGAGGTGCGGGAACTGATGCAGTCCATGCTGTCAGGCTTACTGGTTCGCTGGATTTCCAAGGTAGGACAGGATATCTTTAACCTGCAGGCAAATATGCTTGAGATTCAGGATGGTGTTAAGACAGATCTGGATATGGAATTTGTAAAGATCGGTCTGTCAGTTGTCAGTTTTCGGATTGATGAATTCTCTTATCCGGAGAATGTGACCAAGCGGGCAGATCAGGCCGCAGAACATTCCATGGTCGGAGATATGAACCGTTTCCAGCAGGTTAGTATGGTTGACGCCATGACCGGTAATAACGGCAGCGGTGGCAGAGGTTCTGACATGATGAATACCATGATGGGTGCCCAGATGGGTATGATGATGGGTCAGCAGATGATGAATAACATGAATCAGAATGCAGGTGTGCAGAACCAGCAGGCAGGAAATGGTACAATTCCGAAGTTTTGTCCGGAGTGCGGTACACCAACGAATGGCGGTAAATTCTGCAGTAACTGTGGCAATAAGCTGGGATGATCATTCATCCGGCTGTGAATTATAATTATTTCGGAAGGGTTTTGCTTAAAGACAGGAAAACCCTTCCTTTTTATGCGCAAGGGCTTTGCCTTACATTAGAGCAAGAAGGAGGAAACCATGCAGACAATATTGAATCCGCCTCAGCAGGAGGCGGTTGAGCATATGGAAGGCCCGCTGCTGATCCTGGCAGGAGCAGGCTCCGGTAAGACAAGGGTGATCACGCATCGGACCGCATATCTGATCGAACAGGGTATCTCTCCCTATAACATTCTGGCAATTACCTTTACAAACAAGGCGGCAGGAGAGGTACGGGAGCGTGTGGATGATCTGCTGGGCTATGGTTCAGAAGGGGTCTGGGTCAGTACCTTTCATTCCCTCTGCGTACGGATCCTGCGCAGACATATCGAGCGAATCGGCTTTGCCATCGGCTTTGCCATCTATGATACTGACGACCAGAAGCGGCTGGTGAAGGAGGTGGCAAGATTTTTACAGTTGGATCCGAAAATGTATCCCGAGCGACTGTTAATGTCGGAGATTGCCAGGGCAAAGGAGAACTTTATGTCTCCTCATGAGTATGACCTGAATGCGCAGGGAGATTATCGAAAAATGCAGATGGCCAGAGTCTATGAAGAGTATCAGAAGCGGATGCATAGCAATAATGCCCTGGACTTTGATGATCTGCTGTTCAAGACGGTACAGTTGTTTCAGGACTGTCCGGATGTATTAGAGCAGTACCAGGAGCGGTTCCGTTATATTATGGTTGATGAGTATCAGGATACCAACGGGATCCAGTTCCTGCTGGTACGCCAGCTGGCGAGAAAATACCGGAATCTGTGTGTGGTTGGTGATGATGACCAGTCCATCTATAAATTCCGGGGAGCAAATATTATGAATATCCTGAATTTTGAGCAGGAGTACCCGGATGCCAAAGTGATCAAGCTCGAGCAGAATTATCGTTCTACCGGCAATATCCTGCGTGCTGCCAATGAAGTCATCCGACACAATGAGGGACGGAAGGATAAGACCCTGTGGACAGCCCAGGAGGATGGAGATCTGATCCAGTATAAGCAGTATGAGAATGAATACCAGGAGGCGGAGCAGATCGCGTATCATATTCTGGAAAACCGGGTAAGAAATGATCTGCATTACAGCGATTTTGCTGTTTTATACCGGACGAATGCACAATCCCGGGTGCTGGAGGAAAAGCTTATTATGAAGAATATCCCGTATCGGATCTATGGCGGCCAGAATTTCTATTCCCGAATGGAGATCAAGGATCTGCTGGCATATTTGAAAATTATATCCAACGGTTATGATGATATGGCGGTAAAGCGGATCATTAACGTGCCAAAGCGGGGGATCGGAGCAGCAACCATAGCTAAGGTAGAGGAGTATGCGCTGCAGCAGGAAATCAGTTTCCTGGATGCCCTGTTTCAGGCAGAGGATATTCCAGGGATCGGAAAGGCAGCAGCCCGGCTTCAGAAATTTACGGATCTGATCGCAGATCTAAGGGAGAAACAGTCTCAGGGACTGTTGATCAGCGAATTGTTTGATGAACTCCTGGAGCGGACCGGCTATCAGGAAGAACTGATCGCAGAGCATACAGAGGAATCACTGGCCCGTGTGGAGAATATTGATGAGTTGCGAAATAAGATCGTAGTCTATGAGGAAAATGCAGAAAGTCCGGCATTGGATGAGCTGCTGGAGGAAATCGCACTGGTATCTGATGTGGACAATCTGAATTCTACAGATGATAAGGTAGTGTTAATGACCATACACAGCGCAAAAGGACTGGAATTCCCTTATGTATTTCTTTGCGGTATGGAGGATGGACTGTTTCCGGGAAGCATGACCATAAACTCCGGTAATCCGGAGGATATGGAGGAGGAACGCCGGTTATGCTATGTAGGGATCACACGGGCAAAGAAGCGCCTGTATCTGAGCAGCGCAAGGCAGCGGATGATGCATGGCAGCAGTAGCTATAATCCCATCTCCCGTTTTATTAAAGAGATACCACAGGAACTGTTGGATCTGGGGGGATATCGCAAGGCACTGAATCAGACCGGACAGCCGGTGACAGCCTCAACAGTATCTCCGGTATTTACTGCAAAACCGGCTTATGGCAAGACCTTTTCTGTTAATCGGGCCCTGCAGCTGGATTATGGTGTTGGAGACC
>ERZ777011.885-NODE-885-length-40022-cov-7.522931_pt1 | contig 40022 bp, 32 predicted proteins | sample MGYA00374964_ERZ777011 | MGnify/ENA primary metagenome ERZ777011 (study PRJEB29310, sample SAMD00008975) | mouse gut metagenome | study: EMG produced TPA metagenomics assembly of the Metagenome analysis of fecal microbiota from mouse which was promoted...
CGCAGTTGGCTAGCGCGCCAGATTGTGGCTCTGGAGGCCGAGGGTTCGAGTCCCTTTACCCACCCTGATCGTATCAGTGGGCGGAAAGAGATTCGTGAGGGCAGGATGCCGATAATGGGCTATCGCCAAGCGGTAAGGCACAGGACTTTGACTCCTGCATTCGCTGGTTCGAATCCAGCTAGCCCAGTTTGATCAGATCAATAAATATATGTTGTGCATTGTGAATGAAATTCACAAGCAATATGGGCCACTAGCTCAGGTGGTAGAGCACTTGACTTTTAATCAAGTTGTCCGGGGTTCGAGTCCCCGGTGGCTCATTAAGAAAACAGTCTATAGAGACTGTTTTTTGTTGTTGACATTAAAATTTTGTGTATTTATACTCGATGATAAACATAAGAGGGAGGATTATTATGGAAAATACGATGATCAAAGAAAATAAAATGGGAGTGATGCCGGTCAACAAGCTGTTAGTCACGATGTCTCTGCCGATGATGTTGTCCATGCTGGTGCAGGCCCTCTACAATATTGTGGACAGCATTTTTGTGGCTAAGATCGAGGAGAAGGCGCTGACGGCGGTGTCTCTCGCATTTCCGATCCAGACTTTGATGATTGCGGTGGGGGTAGGAACGGCAATCGGTATTAACGCTCTGCTTTCGCGCTATTTGGGCGAGCGGGAATTTGAAAAGGCGGATGCCGTGGCAAAGAACGGTATTTTTCTGGCGTTTTTGAGCTACCTTGTATTTCTGGCGCTTGGGATATTTGCGGTGAAAGGTTTTTATGCCAGCCAGACAGATGACCCTGTGATCAACCGTTACGGCATGGAATATCTGACTATCATCTGCACCGTTTCACTGGGAATATTTATGCAGTCAACCTTTGAGAAGCTGCTGCAGTCCACAGGGAAGACCGTTTATGCGATGATCACACAGGGGACCGGTGCAATCATCAACATTATTTTGGATCCGATCCTGATCTTCGGATATTTCGGTATGCCGAAGATGGGCGTGGCGGGCGCGGCGGTTGCGACCGTGATCGGGCAGTGCGTGGCGGCGGTCATGGCGATCATCATGAACGTTAAAGTCAACACGGAGATTCATGTAAATATGAAGGGATTCAGGCCGGAGGGAAACGTCATCAAACAGATTTATGTCATCGGAGTGCCATCCATTGTGATGCAGGCTATCGGGTCTGTGATGACTTACGGCATGAACAGGATACTGATCAGCTTTACGGATACGGCGACGGCTGTTTTCGGCGTGTACTTCAAGCTCCAGAGTTTTGTGTTTATGCCTGTATTTGGATTAAACAGCGGTCTGGTTTCTATCCTCGCCTACAACTATGGCGCGGGAAAGAAAGAGAGGGTAGTACATGCCTATAAACTGGCGGTCGGTTATGCGGTGGCGATTTTGGCGGTGGGAGTAGTCTTGATGCAATGGATCCCGGATAAGCTGCTGCTTTTGTTTGACGCATCGGAGACAATGCTGGGAATCGGCGTACCGGCTCTTAAGATCATCAGCGCCTGCTTTATTCCGGCTGCCTTCGGCATTGTGACGGGGGCGCTGTTTCAGGCGCTGGGGTTTGCCTGGTACAGCATGGTAGTTTCGATCTGCAGACAGCTTGTAGTGCTGCTTCCGGCGGCATACCTGTTAGCCCTCACGGCAGAACTGCAGAACGTATGGTGGTCTTTCCCGATTGCGGAGGGGATGTCTGCGGCGGTGACGGTATATTTTCTTGTGCGGATCTGGAAGCAGGTTGTCGCCCGTATCGGAGAGTGACGGGAATCGGTTAAGACTGTGAGCGTCTGTAGGCTAATGGCGTCATGTGAAAATGTTCTTTAAAGATCCGGTGGAAATAGCTGGTGTTGTCATAGCCAACCAGCGTTATGATATTCTCCACCGGAAGCTTTGTGGTGGTGAGCAGAAATGCCGCCTGATTTAGGCGTTTGATCTGTAACAGCATTTTAAAAGTATGTCCGGCATGCTTCTTGATCAGCTTGCTGATGTAATAATCCGGCCGGCCGGTCAGGGTCGAGAGTTCTTCTAAGGTGCCGGTCCTATAGTTGTCCTCAATATATTTGAGGGCTGTAAAAATAAGATTCTGCTCATGCTGAGCAGGATCATTTTTATTGATCTTATCGCTCTGATTCTGTAGCAGGATAAATAAAAGTCCCATCGTTGTCTGATTGATGTTGCGGGAGCTTTTCTGTCCGGTGACTAGGGAATAGATCAGGTTTTCCACAAGATTTTGAATCGGCAGTTCGTCCCGCACCTGAAAGTGAAGATAATCTACAAGACCGCTCTCCCCCTTTAGGGTTCCCAGAAGAAAATCGTGCAGTACGCTCTCATCTTCCATCATTAAAAAAGCTCTGTCAAAAAATTCCGGCAGCACCATGAAGTTGACAGCGATGTCATCTTCTGCGGCAGGCAGGATCTCCTGAGTCGTATTCTGATTCAGAAATAGAATATCCCCGGTTTCCAGCTTGACGGTGGTGTGACCGTTTATGATGTGGGTTGTGGAACCGCTGCACATGTAGATGATCTCCACATAATTGTGTCGGTGGGCGGGGAAATGGATGAAGCGGGTGTGGGGGCGGATATCGATAAGTTTTCCTTTCTCAAGCATCTTTTCGCTGTCGATGATAAATCCCGGCTTCGAAGTGTAAAGTTCCTTCCGGACATCTTTGCAGCCGTCTAAGATAGCTCTTTCTTCTTCAGTGATCGGTTTCAGTTTTTCCAACAATTCAAGCTGCATAGTGTACTCCGTAGTTGCAAGTTATGGGGAACGGGCAGAAGATGTGGCTTTGTGTTCTGCTCTTTAAATTTTATAGGAATCCGAAGCGGAATGCAAGGGTTCCGGATATCTTTTCGGCTGCGGTGAAAGGGGTGGCCGCAGAATAGAGTAAAGCTGCAAATAAAGACGGTAAATTTGGCAAGGGAAGTCCTGTTATAATGGCGGTGCATAGACTATACTGTAGAGTACAAATGCCTGTGGAAAGAGGAATGAAAGATAAGTCAGACAGGCGGAAGGAGAGACGGGGCTATGGCAAACTACTATCTTGCGGTGGATATCGGGGCATCCGGCGGAAGGCATATTTTAGGCTCTGTGGAGGATGGGAAGATCGTTTTAGAGGAGATATACCGGTTTGAAAACGGTATGGTGAAAAAGGATGGCCACAGATGCTGGGATACGAAACGGCTGTTTGGGGAGATCAAAGCAGGGCTCAAAAAGTGTAAGGAAACAGGGAAGATACCCGTGAGTATGGGGATCGATACATGGGCGGTTGATTATGTACTGCTTGATGAAAATGACAAGGTGCTGGGAAATACATACGGGTACCGCGACCATCGTATGAACGGGATGGATGAGGAAGTGTACCGGATCATACCGGAGAAAGAGCTGTACGCGAGAACCGGTATTCAGAAGCAGATATTCAATACGATATATCAGCTGACTGCCCACAAAGTCAAGGAGCCGGAACTGCTAAAAAAAGCGAAAACCTTTCTGATGCTGCCGGATTATTTTCATTTCCTGCTGACGGGCAACAAAGTGTCGGAGTATACCAACGCGACTTCCGGACAGCTTGTGAGTCCGGAGACAAAGCAGTGGGATATGGAATTGATTGAAATGCTGGGCTTTCCGAAGGAAATGTTTTTGCCGTTATCTATGCCCGGTACGGTGGTTGGGAAGTTCTCGAGGGAAGTGGAGGAGGAAGTGGGCTTTTCCTGCGAGGCAGTGCTCCCGGCAACCCATGATACCGCGTCGGCTGTGATGGCGGTTCCCGCGAGATCAGAGGATTGCCTGTATATCAGTTCCGGCACTTGGTCTCTGATGGGGGTGGAAAATGAGAAGGCGATCTGCAGCATGGAGAGCATGGAGAAGAACTTCACTAATGAGGGCGGCTATGAATACCGCTTCCGCTATTTGAAAAATATTATGGGGCTTTGGATGATCCAGTCTGTGCGCCACGAATTAAAGGATGCATATTCTTTTGCGCAGCTTTGCGATATGGCGGAGGAGGCGAAAGAATTCCCCTCCCGAGTGGATGTAAATGACGGCTGCTTCTTGGCGCCGGATAATATGACGGAAGCCATTAAAACGTACTGCAAAGAAACAGGGCAGCAGGCGCCTGAGACGGCCGGAGAACTGGCCGCTGTGATATACCAGTCTCTGGCGGAGAGTTATCGGGCGACGGCGGAGGAGATCGAGACGATAACGGGAAAGCATTATCCTGCAATCAATATTGTGGGCGGCGGTTCCAATGCAGCCTATTTGAATAAGCTGACGGCGGAGAAATCCGGGCGGACGGTCTATGCGGGCCCCGGCGAGGGGACGGCTATCGGCAATCTGATGGCACAGATGATCAAAGCAGGAGAATTTACAGGGCTGAAGGAGGCAAGAGCAAGCGTCTTTGAATCCTTCGGCGTGAAGACATACGGAAAATGAATAGAATGATATTAATTCCGCGGTATCTGTCGGATAGCTGCGGAGAACACCATAATACAAAAAACAGGAGGAAAACAACATGGCAAAAAATTATGCGGCAGCCAAAGAAGCCTATGCGGCTTACGGTGTAGACACAGACTGGGCGATCGAGAAACTGAAAAAGATTCCGGTATCCCTGCACTGCTGGCAAGGGGACGATGTGATCGGTTTTGATCACGACGGTCCGCTGACCGGCGGCATTCAGACGACGGGGAACTATCCGGGCAAGGCAAAGACACCGGAAGAACTGTTCGCTGATATGGACAAGGTGCTGTCATTGTGTCCCGGTGCCAAGAAGATCAATGTCCATGCCTGCTACGCGATCTTTGAGGAGGACGGTTTTGTGGACCGGGATAAGATCGAGCCGAGGCATTTCAAAAAATGGGTCGAGTTCGCGAAAGAGAGAAATATGGGACTTGATTTCAATCCCACCTTCTTCTCTCATCCGAAGGTGAAGGATGGCCTGACACTGTCAAGTCCCGATGAGGAGACGAGAAAGTTCTGGATCGAGCACGGCAAAGCATGTATCCGCATCTCCCGGTATTTTGCGGAGGAGACAGGAATCCCCTGCGTGATGAATATCTGGACCGGCGACGGCTTTAAGGATGTTCCGGCGGACAGAATGGGGCCCAGAATGCGCTACAAGGAATCCATCGAGGAGATCCTTTCAGAACCCTATGATTTTCATAAAGTGAAACCCTGCGTGGAGTCGAAAGTATTCGGTATCGGGGTGGAAGCTTACACGGCGGGTTCCGCAGAGTTTGCACTGAGTTTTGCGGCGGCGCACAAAGACAAATGTCTGCCCCTGATGGACAACGGTCACTATCATCCGACGGAAGTAGTATCCGACAAGATTCCGGCGTTGCTTTGCTTCTTCCCGGAGCTGGCTCTTCATGTGACGAGAGGCATCCGCTGGGACAGCGATCATGTGGTGGTGTTGGATGATGAGACGAAGGAGATCGCGAAAGAGATCGTGAGAAACAATGCTCTTGACCGCGTCTATATCGCCCTTGACTATTTCGATGCGGCGATCAACCGTGTCTCCGCGTGGGCGACAGGTTTCAGAAGTATGCAGAAGGCGCTTCTGATCGCATTGCTCACCCCTAACGCAATGCTGAAGGAGCTGCAGGATAAGTCGCAGTTTACAAAGCTGATGGCGATGCACGAAGCGGTGAAGTGTCTGCCCTTTGGGGATGTCTGGGAGCAGTACTGCGAAGCGTGCGGCGTAAAAGGCGAGAGCGAGTGGTTTGAGGAGATCGAGAAGTACGAGACAGAAGTATTGTCTGAGAGAGCATAGAGAGATAGGGGGCAGTATGATCAAAACATTTAAGATGAAATTGTATCCGGGGATGGAGGAGGAGTATGAGAAGAGGCATAATCAACTGTGGCCGGAAATGATCGACATGATCCACAGCCACGGAGGAAAGAATTATACCATTGCGCTGGACCCGGAGACTTTGGTACTGTACGGCTATATCGAGATAGAAGACGAGGAACTCTGGAGCAGGGGCGCGGATACGGCGGTCAACCGGAAATGGTGGGATTTTATGGCGGATATTATGGAGACCAATCCGGATAACAGCCCTGTATGCAGAGATTTAAATGTGCTGTTCCATCTGGACTAAAGGAATTTTTAAGCGTTCTGATATATGATTCCCGGCAGTCTTACCTGTACCTCGGTGCCTTGCGCCGGGGTACTTTCATAGTGCAGCCCGTAGGATTTCCCGTAGAGCAGCTGCAACCTCAGATGCGTATTATAGATGCCGATATTGCTGCCCCGTCCGTCCTCGTAGCTGCCGTCGAGAATGTGGGGCAGTTTTTCCGGGGATATGCCGGCGCCGTCGTCGGATATCACAAAGACGATATCCGGGCCGTCTATCCATGCCATGATCACAACGGATCCTTCTTTGGAGTCCTTCTCAAAAATACCGTGCTGGATGGCGTTTTCTACGATGGGCTGCAGTACCAGTTTCGGGATCTCATAATCCAGAATTTCATCCGGCACATCGACCAGAAAAGATATTTTATCCTCATACCGCATGTTCTGCAGTTTCACATAAAGTTCGACATGCCGCAGTTCCTCTCTGATGGGGGTGGTGATATTTTTTTTGGAGAGGGTCAGCTTGTAAAATTTGGAGAGCGTCTGCACGGCGAGGGAAACTTCCTTCTGCTTGCCGGACTGGGCGAGCCAGTTGATCATGTCCAGCATATTGTACAGAAAATGGGGATTGATCTGCGCCTGCAGCGCTTTCACTTCGGAGACTTTCAGTTTTTCGGCGGTCTCAGTCTGTTCCGCCATCAACTGATTGATGCGGTCCACCATAGCATTGTAATTGAAGACAAGCTGGCCGATCTCATCCTTGTCTGCGTTATCCTCAAAGCGGACCAGATTCTTTTCTCTGTTCTGATTTATTTTTTCCACTACAAGAGAGAGCCTCTTGGCGAGGTTGCCGGCTAACAGCAGGGCGGTAACGCAGGCCAGGGCGACAAAGAGAAGATACAGAGCCGCCGTGTTGAACAACACCTGCCTGCTTTCGGAGAAGACGCTGTCCACGGGGATCACGGAGACCAGACGCCAGTCTGTGCCGTTTATCTCCCGGTACCCCATATAGAGCGCCTCATCCAGAATCGTGGTGGTGGCGAACTCTTCGGTGCTGCCCACGGCCTCGGGGATGGCTTCGTAGCGTTTCAGATAAGTTCCGGCGAGCCTCGCGTTGGAGGAGGCCACAAGGGAGTTTCTGCTGTTGACCAGATAATAGACGCTGTTGGTGCTGGTCAGGTTGCTGTGCAGCATTTCTTCCAGATACGCTTCCGAAAAGTAGATGGCAATGTAACAGCATTCCTCCTGCGGGTTGGCAAAATTAGTGAATTTCTGAATGTAGGCAAGGCGTCCCATCTGTTTGAGCTCCTTTTTGGTCAGATAAAAGGAAGGACAGAGCAGGGAGACGCTCTCCGGCTGGCCGTCAAAAATGCCGTGCCAGTAACTTCCCGAAATTTCATCGGTGGAGGCTATGATGCCGGAAAAGGAAGGCGAGTGAAACTCCGGCTTTTTCCCGGCGGGGATATAGACCTGTATCGCCGTGATGAATTCATGATCGATCAGGGCATTGATATTGCTGAAAAATTCCAGTGCCTGCTGGCTGTCCTGCTGTCTGGAAAGATAGCCGTAGACATCCGGGGTATAAGTGGCTTCGGATAGGAAAGGCATGGAAGTGATGCTGTCCATGGCAAGGCGCAGCCTGCTGACTGTGGCTTCCAGCGTATTCGCCGTCTGACTGACGAGAGCCTGCTCCGATTCGATGGCGTTGTCGGTAATGATATGGGAAAGGCGTCCGTACAAAAAGAGAAAGACGACCAGAGTGGGAACCAGAACAAGGATCAGGTGAGTGATCATGAATTTGTTTTTAAATTTCATATCATGCAGAAAATAGTGCACGAGGGAATGCGTTTTTTTCATCATGGCGAGACTCCGTTATGAAAGGTTCAGTGCCCGTTCCCGATATTCCGAGGGGGACATGCCGACAAGTTTCTTGAAAGTTTTTCCGAAATAATTACCGTCACTGTAGCCGACTCTGGCGGAGACGTCGGTGATCTTGTATCTGGGATCCGTGAGCAGTTTTTTAGCTTTGTCGATCCTGAAATCCGTCAGATATTGGTTTAAGGTCAGGCCGGTTTCGTTTTTAAACAGCGTACAGATATAGGAGGAGGAGAGGAACACATGCTCGCTGATATCCTTGATGGATAATGTCTCGTCCTGATAATGGCCGGAAATAAATTCCTTGATCAGCCCCACCGTAGAACTGTTTTCGATCCGGTTTTTGATCTGGGAGAAAAAGTCGTTTGTTTTTTTACACAGATATTCCTGCAGTTCATAGATGGACTCACATTCCGAAATATAACTCCAGAGGCTGCCGCCCGGTTCCTCTGTGAAGACGCCGGAAAGGTTTAACATTTCGCAGGTTTCCTTTAAGGTGGTAAACAGTGTGTAATAAAAATCTTTTACCTGATTGGGCAGTACGTTTGAGGGGGGCATCATCTGCTGAAACAGTTCTTCCAAAAGAAGATCCGTCTGCTTTTTGTCTTTGCGCAGGAGAGTCTCGGAGAGACGGCTTTCCGCGTGCAGCGTACTGGCGTCAAAAAAGGTGTCGGAAGTATCCCGATGTTCGTAGATCCGGTAGGTATTATCGGGATAGAAGAAGGAATGCTGCAGCTCGATCACGGCGGAGTTGTAGGAGTTATGGATTTGAAGCGCTCCTGTCACATTTTTTCCGAACACAATATGAAAGCGTAGGGAAAGAGCGGAGAGCGCCTGCATAAGCAGCCTGCCGAGGGAGCTTTTCTGGTTAACTGTGTAATCGGAAAAGCCCCAGACGTGATAAAAATACAGAAGTCCATGTCTGGTGGAATGAATATTTTCAAGATGCAGGGAGCAAAGCACCCTGTCCACAGCAGGTTCCATAATGGCTGCAAGGGCATCCTGATTGTAAGTATTATGATGAAAGCGGATCAGGAAAGTAAAGAAAGGAATATCTTTTCCTTTGGGAAAATCAAAGTCGGGTTCTTCCTGACCGAAAGCTTCCCCGCTTCCTTTGGGGGCATAAGCGAGCTTCGAGGCGAGAGCGGCGCGTGAGCGGGCGAGGGAAAGGGCTTTAGAGGAAGCGGCTTTGCGTTCATCTTCCACCGCGGTCTTTGCTTCCAGCACGGTTTCGGTGATCTCTTCGAGATCGATGGGCTTTTCCACATAACTCACCGCTTTTAATTTGATGGCTGCCTTTAAATATTCCTTGTCGGAGTAGCCGCTCATAAAGATGATGCTGAGAGCCGGATTTAGTATCTGCAATTTTTCCGCCATTTCGATGCCGCTCATGCGGGGCATCCGCACATCGGAAAGCAGGATATCGGGGCAGAATGCCAGTGCGGTCTCGTAGCCCCGCTGGCCGTCGTCAGCCGAGGCGACGGCGTCGATGCCCAGAGATTTCCAGTCGATGCTTTGCATTAGGCCGTCTCTTGTCAGTTTTTCGTCATCTACGATCAGCAGTTTCATGCTTGTTTCCTTTGTCTAACGTGGTTTCGGAGGTTTTCTATTTGTGACTTCTATTGTAACATCACAATCCGAAAAAAGAAAATGATTTTACCCATAATCTAAAAAAAGTACGATAGCGGCCCAAATTACGGAATGTTATACTTTAGCTAACTTAAAAGGATAGGGAACTGAAACGGAGGAGAGAAAATTGTCAGAGTATGTACTTGAACTGAGGGGAATCACGAAGATATTCCCCGGCGTGAAAGCGCTGAACAACGTACAATTTCAACTGAAACCGGGGGAAGTTCATGCGCTGATGGGAGAGAACGGCGCAGGAAAGTCCACTTTTATTAAAGTGATAACCGGTGTGCATAAAGCGGAAGAGGGAGAAATGTACCTGTCCGGAAAAAAAGTGGATTTTAAAGGCCCGAGGGACGCGCAGCAGGCGGGTATCGCCGCAGTGTATCAGCACCCGACTTCCTATCCGGATCTCACGGTGACAGAAAATATTTTCATGAACCACGAGATCAAGAAGCACGGCATGATTCAGTGGAAACAGATGCATGAGGAGGCGCAGGGGTATCTGGATGAGCTGGATGCGGATTTTAAGTCCACGGCGGAGATGGGAGCGCTGTCCGTAGCACAGCAGCAGATGGTTGAGATTGCAAAGGCAGTTTCCACCCATGCGAAGATTATCATTCTGGATGAGCCGACAGCGGCGCTTACGGCGAATGAATCTCAGAAATTATATAAGATCGTAGATAAATTAAAAGAAAACGGGGTTTCCATCATCTTCATCTCCCACAGATTTGAGGATATGTATCGTCTCGCGGACAGGGTCACAGTGTTCAGGGATTCCCAGTACATAGGAACTTACGATGTGAACGGCATTACCAACGCGGATCTGATCAAGGCGATGGTGGGGCGTGAGATCACGGAACTGTTTCCGAAACCGGAAGTGAAGCCCGGCGCGGAAATGCTGCGGATCGAGAATTTCTCGCGCACGGGATATTATAAAAACGTTAATCTGCATGTGCGGGCAGGGGAGATCATAGGACTGACCGGACTGGTAGGGGCGGGCCGTACCGAAGTGGTGGAGAGCGTCTGCGGCATTACAAGGCAAAACGAGGGCAAGGTGTTCTTGGAAGGGAGCGAAGTGTCCATCAAAAATCCTACGGACGCCATGAAAAACGGCATCATCCTCCTGCCGGAGGACAGGCAGAAGACCGGGCTTATCTTAAGCTGGGGGCTTGGCAGGAATGTGACGCTTCCCATCGTAAATAAACTGGCAAGTAAAGGGTTTACCAACGATAAAAAGGAGCGGGAACTTGCAAAAAAATTTCTGGAGGATGTGGACACCAAAGCGGTGACGATCTTCGATCCGGCAAGTTCTTTATCCGGCGGCAACCAACAGAAAGTTGTTGTGGCGAAAGCGTTGGCACAGGACAATATGAAAGTTATCATCATGGACGAGCCGACCAAAGGCGTTGACGTAGGAGCTAAAGCCGAGATATACGCAATTATGGGGGAACTGGCGCAGAAAGGTTTTGCCATCGTCATGATATCCTCCGAGATGCCGGAGATACTGGGGATGTCCGACAGAATCTATGTCATGTGCAACGGCCGTGTGACCGGTGAATTGAGCAGGGCCGAGGCGACGCAGGAGACGATTCTGGAATTTGCGATGGAGAAGAGCAACAGCAAAAATAAAGAGGAGGTTGTGAAATAATGGAAAAGAAATCTTTGTTAAAGAAAATCACAGGCTCCCGCGAGGCCAGTCTGGTCATCGTGCTGATCCTGCTCTGTGCGGCGATCACCGTCAAGAGCCCGAACTTTATGTCAGTGCAGAATATTATGGAGATTTTAAAAAACAATGCCGTCATCATGATCATGGCTCTCGGCATGCTGTGCGTGCTGCTGATCGGCGGTATTGATATTTCTATCACATCTACCCTTGCCTTTGCGGGCATGACAGTGGGTATGTTGTTCAAATACAATGTGATCGGGAATACGTTTTTAGGTTTTGTGATCGCGACGGTGATGGGAGCTGCCTGCGGCCTGCTGATCGGAGCGGTTATCGCTTACGGCAAGGTGATGCCGATCATCGCCACTATGGGCTTTATGTATATCTACAGAGGGTTTGCCTATCTGGTGGCGCAGGAACAGTGGGCGGGCGCGGACGCGCTGGGAGTATTTAAGGACTTTACGTTAAGCAATTCCCTGAGTTTCGGTTTGCTCAATAACACGATCACGGTGACGATCGTATTTTATATCATTTTCTTTATTGTACTGAAATGGACGAAATTCGGGCGCTGCATTTACGCGGTGGGTTCCAACGCGGAGGCGGCGCAGATATCCGGAATCAATGTAGCGGCAGTCAAGACGGCGGTGTATGCGATCATGGGAACGTTGGCGGGATTTTGCGGTGCGCTGGCAACTTCGGTATATGCATCCGCACAGCCGAATATGCAGACTTCCAAGGAGATGGATGTGATCGCGGCCTGTGTGATCGGCGGCGTCAGCATGAACGGCGGCAGGGGTTCCGTCGTCGGGGCACTGCTCGGGGCGTTGATCTTAGCGATCATCTCCAAGGCCCTTCCCCTCGTGGGGATCAATGCGATCGCGCAGAATACCGTAAAGGGTGTGATCATCGTGGCGGTCATCATATTGAATGTCTTGACCCAGCGGATGATGGATAAAGCGAACCTTGAAAACAGGGAAATGTAAGGAGGGAGAAAAGTTATGGCAGGAAAATCAGGAAGAACAATATCCGCGACTCCCGAAAAGACGCTTAAAAAGGCGCTCTTGAGCTGGGAAGGCATGTTATTTGTTCTGTTTATCGCAATCAATATTTTGTGCAAGAGCATTTCTCCGGTTTACACGCTGACAAATGTGCTTCGCGAAATGCCCAAGTATTTGACGGAAATCTTTTTACTGTTTCCGATGGCTTATATCCTGTTGATGGGTGAGATCGACATTTCCGTGGGATCTACGGTCTGTCTGTCGGGGACGGTGGCTTGTCTCGCCAGCAATGCGGGAGTGCCGTTTGTCGGCGTCGTCTTGATCACGCTGGCAGCAGGGACGGCCTGCGGTATGGTGAATGGGTTTTTGACGGTGAAGTTCAGGGAACTGCCGACAATGATCATCACGTTGGGAACTCAGATCGTGTTCCGTGGTATTGCGGAGATTGCGCTGGGAGACGGCGGCTCCGTATCTCTTTCAAATCCGGAGGGATTTCGGGCGATCTCGGGCAAGCTTGGTCCGGTCCCCTACATGTTTTTTGTGGTAATTGCCGCAGCGATTGTCTTTACGGTGATTGCCGAGAGGAGAGTGTTCGGGCGTAACCTCTATGCCATCGGCTCCAACTCCAGAACAGCGTTTTACTCCGGCATAAAAGTAAATCGGACGCTGTTTACGGCATACTCGGTGTTGGGATTTTTTGCAGGAGTTTCCGCACTGTTTCTGACCAGCGTGACTTATAGCGCCAACACGACTACGGGCACGGGATTTGAGATGGATGCCATCGCGATGGCAGTGTTCGGCGGTATCTCCACTTCCGGCGGAAAGGGAAAACTGCTTGGGGGCATCATCTCCGCCTTTACGATCACCTGTCTGCGAGTGGGGCTTGGACAGATCAATATGAACCCGCAGGTGATCCTGATCATTCTGGGCGCTTTGCTGATATGTGCGGTACTTTTGCCGAATATTTCGCAGAGTCTCTCGGAAAAAAAGAAAAAGGCTTCCAGAGCCTGAATCAGACGTGGTATCTTCCTCAGGAAGGATGCGGAACAGGGTGGAAGGGACGAAGAATATTTGTCAGCCCTGACCGGATATCGGCTTGAGGTCAGCATACAAAACTATCAAATCATTTTATGGGAGGACGTAAAAATGAAGAAAAAAGTATTAAGCATCATTCTCAGTGCGGCAATGGCAGCGACCCTTCTGGCAGGCTGCGGCAATGCAGCGCAGGAGACAAACACTCCAGCAGCGGAAACTCCGGCAGAGGAGACCGGGGAGACAGAAGAGACTGAGGCTCCCGCCGGGGAGACAGACAGTGAAGGCGGCGCAGTATACGCGTTCGTTTCCAAATCCGCAGGCAACCCTTTCAACGAAAGACAGGCAGCGGGCTTTGAGGAAGCGGTGGCAGATTTGGGCGGAACAGCGATCGTGAAGCATCCCGAGGCAGCTACGGCAGATGCACAGATCTCCGTGATCCAGTCTCTGATCTCTCAGGAAGTTGACAGTATCTGCGTGGCGGCAAACGACGAAAATGCATTGGAGCCCGCTTTGAGAGAAGCGGCGGACGCAGGCATCAAAGTTTGTTCCGTTGACTCCACCGTAAACGTGGCCAGCCGCCTGACACATGTGAATCAGGCCGGCGTTACCGAGATCGGTCAGTGCCTGATGGACGCAGTTTATGACATTACAGGCGGCGAAGGCCAGTGGGCTATCCTTTCCGCTACTTCTCAGGCAGCAAACCAGAATGCTTGGATTGAATCCATGAAATCCATTATGGAAGACGAGAAGTATGCAGGTCTTGAGCTGGTGGAAGTTGCTTACGGTGATGACGAGCCGATCAAATCCACAGACCAGACACAGGCGCTGCTGCAGAAATATCCTGACCTGAAAGTGATCTGCGCACCGACGACAGTTGGTATTGCAGCAGCGGCGAAGGTACTGCAGGATCAGAAATCCTCTGTGAAACTGACAGGTCTCGGACTTCCCTCCGAGATGGCTGAGTACATCGGCGATGACGACGCTCACTCCTGCCCTTACATGTTCCTGTGGAACCCCATCGACCTTGGACGTCTTGGCGCATACACATCTGCGGCTCTGGTAAACGGTGATATCACAGGTGCGGAAGGCGACACGTTCACAGCGGGCGATATGGGAGATTACACGATCGTTAAGGCCGGCGACGGCGGCACAGAGATCATCCTCGGCGCTCCGTTCAAATTCGATCCTTCCAACATCGAAGAGTGGAAAGAAGTTTATTAAGAAAAGTTTATAAGGAAAGAATCTTTAAGTAAAAAAACGGGGCGGCTGAAAAGCAGCGGCCCCGTTTTGTGATGCCTGTTGAAGTGTGAAAAAAGAAAAAGAGCACTATTTGCTTGCAAAATTCTATATCTCCTGATAAACTATTTACAAAAGCATATATTCTTTTGGATTCTTATCGGAATGCCGTTTGGAGGAACTAAAGGGCATGACCGTATTCTCAGGGATATCTGTCCCGTCTGACTTCATCTGAAATCTGTGCTTTTTCATTCGACAAATCAAATTGCATGGAATTTCGGGAGAAGCAGGGGGATAAAGCTTTGGAAAATTTTGACGGCCTTTCTTTCGGAAATTCCGGAAGGAGGAGACATGAGTAAAAAGCAGTCGGCCGGGGAAAATCCGGCCAACAGAAACTACAAAGATACGGTGTTTCGCATGTTGTTTCAGGACAGAGGGCGTTTGCTCGGGTTGTATAATGCAGTCAGCGGCAGGAATTATACCGACCAGAAGGAATTAGAGATCGTCACGCTGGAAAACGCAGTCTATATGGGGATGAAAAATGATCTCGCCTTTCTGATCGACTTAAGTCTGTACCTGTTTGAACACCAGTCGACGATCAACAAAAACATGCCGCTGCGTTTTTTACAGTATGTGTCGGCGGAGTATGAAAAGCTGGTGGCATCAAAGGACATTTACAGAGACAAGCAGATACAGATCCCGACTCCTCATTTTATCGTCTTTTATAATGGCGCTGCGTTCTGTCCGGAACAGAGTGAACTGAGGCTGTCGGATGCTTTTTTGACAAAGGAAGAGCGGCCGGAGTTGGAACTGCGGGTGAAGGTGTTTAATATCAACGGCGGATATAATGAGGAACTGAAAGCGCAGTGTCTGGCTTTAAAGGAGTATATGCAGTATGTAACAAGGGTTCGCAGGTACGCAGAAAGCATGTCTCTTGAGGAAGCGGTGGACAGAGCCGTGGAGGAGTGCATCAGAGAGAATGTCCTGAGGGAGTTTCTGCAGCTAAACAGGGCTGAGGTGAAGAAGATGAGCATATATGAATATGATGATGAGGCGGTCAAACAGGCGCTTAGAGAAGATGCGTATGAAGAGGGGAAAGCAAGTGGAAAGCTGGAAGGAAAAATAGAAGGAAAAATAGAAGGAAAAATAGAAACGTTGGTCACTCTGGTTTGCAGGAAGATGAGGATGGATCAGACGCTTGAAAAGATCGCGGAGGATTTGGCGGAAGAGGTTTCTTCTATTGAACCCATCTACAAGGCGGCAGGAGAATTCGGGCCGGAATATGATGCGAAACTGGTCTGTGAAAAGATGCTGAAAAATTCACAAAGAGGATAGATGCCATGCGAATAGCAGTTTTGGTAGATAATAATACGGCAGATGCCCTGCAGGCGGAGTGGGGGCTGTCCCTTTACATAGAATATGAGGGGCATACGATCCTGTTGGACGCGGGAACCACAGGGATTTTTGCGGACAATGCAAAGGCGCTTGGAACCCCGGTGGAAAATATTGAGCTTGCGGTGTTGTCCCACGCTCACTATGACCATGGGGACGGGTTGGAGCGTTTTTTTGAAGAAAATAAAAAGGCGAAGTGTTATATCCGGAGCTGCTGCGGAGAAGACTGTTACGACAGGAAGAAAGATAAGTATATCGGAATCAAGGCCGGGCTTTTCAAAACTTACGGGGAAAGGTTTGCGCGCATAGAAGGAGATTATACGCTGCTGCCCGGAGTGACTCTGGTGCCCCACAAAACACAGGGACTTGAAAAACTGGGAGAGAAAGTCGGAATGTACCGCTATCGGAATGGCGTCTGGATCCCGGATGACTTTTCCCATGAACAGAGCCTTGTGTTTGAGACAAAGAAGGGGTTGGTGATCTGCAATAGCTGCTGTCACGGCGGGGCAGATCGTATTATAGAAGAGGTGAAGCAGACTTTACCTGATAAGAGGGTGTATGCGCTGATCGGCGGACTGCATCTGTACAGAGCTTCGGATGAGGAAGTGCTTACTTTGGCGGAAAAGATAAGAGAGACGGGTATCGAGAAAATATATACCGGCCACTGCACCGGAGAGCGGGCTTTAGAACGGTTAAAGGAGACGCTTGGCAGTGCAGTGCGGCAGTTTTATACGGGGATGGAAATAGAAATCTGATGTTCAGCTTTCGGAAGCTTTCAGTCTGGCTATCCATTTTCTGCTGCGGAAGACCCTGATCGATAAGACAAATCTGATACACTCTTCCAGAGACAACATAAAATATACCGCAGAAACGGGCAGCTTTAAGACGAAGGCGGCGAGCAGTCCGAGGGGCACTCCGAAAGCCCAGGTTCCGATCAGATCGATGAGCATTACATAGTTGGTCTTTCCGCCGCTTCGCAGGATGCCTCCGCCGAGTATCATATTTTGTATTTTGAAGGGGGAGATCAGCGCGTAGGCCAGCAGGATATTTTGGGTAAGTATTTTTACGGAATCTTCTACTTGATAGATTTCCACATAGTATCTGCGGGTAAAAATGATAACGGCTGACAAAATAAAGCTTCCGGCAAATCCGTAGAGGACGAGCTTTTTGGCTGCCAGACAGGCTCCGTCGCTGTCGTTATTTCCGAGCATTTTGCCGATGATAACGGAGGCCGCCTGAGAAAGACCGCAGAGAGCGCCGATCATCAGACCCTGCATCGGGTTGGTCAGTGTCATGGCGGCGCTGGCGTCGGTGCCCAGACGACCATAAATCGCGGCGTAGACGTTCTCGCCGAGGCTCCAGAAAAATTCGCAGATCAACATCGGAAGCAGGATGCCTGCGTACTGTTTCCAACTGAAAGGAACTTTGCGGAAAGAGGGTGCCCCGGAGAGAGAAAACTGTTGAGACTGTTTTATGTACATGAAAAACATCAGAGCCAGATTAAGAAACTGGGAGATCACCGTGGCGATGGCAGCGCCTGCGGCGCCCATGGCGGGAAATCCCAGCTTGCCGAAAATCAGAAGATAGTTCAGCGCAGTGTTGGCTGCGGCGGCAAAAAGACTGGCATACAGCGGCAGGGAGGCCTTTTCCATACAACGAAACAGGGTGGAAAGCATGACTGTGCCGGCCGTGAGGAAAAAAGTGCCGGAGAGGATTGCCAGATATCCGGCGCCGTCGGACAGCGTGGCGGGATCCGCTGTGTACAATCCCATGATTTGCCCCGGGAAAAAGAGACACAGTATGGTGAACAGAGCGCCTGTTCCCAGAGCAAGGTATAGATTCAGAAAGAAACTGCGCTTCACCTCCATGTCGTTGTGCTGGCCGAGATATTGGGAGATCATGATGCCGGACACCGCGCCGAGTGCGGCGGTCACTACAGTGAAAATGCTGACAAATTTTGCGGCTAACCCTACTCCTGCAACACTCACGCTGCCAAGCTGACCGATCATGATCTGATCCACGATACTGAAGGAGGATTGCAGCATGGACTGAAGGGTTACAGGAACAGCCAGACTGCAGACGGTTCGAAAAAAACTATGATTTTTATAATTTTGATCCATGATAACCTCCGGAATCTGTTTTTGTCACAAAATGAAATGACTTTAAATTTATCATACGCCGAAAAGTATCATGATTCAAAGGTTAAACGCGTAACCTCATACAAAATTTGAATGCGTTTTTTGTGCAGATTATCCAATATCATCGCAGAGACATTATTTCGATCGGCGGTGGGCGGGAAGGGGGATTGCAGTCAAATGGAGAGAGAGGAACCTGCTATATTCTGCGGACGCTGGCGCGCTCCACCAGTGTGACCGGCAGCATGGCTGTGGTCTCGGTTTTTTTTTGTTCTTTAAGTTCCTGCAGTTTGGCGATGGCTGTCTTGGCCCTCAGAGCATTGTCTTGACGCACGGTGGTGAGGGCAGGAGAAATCATCCCGCAAAGCGGCGTATCGTCAAATCCTGCTACGGAGATATCTTCCGGTACGCGGAGGCCGTTTTCCGACAGGAAACGGATCAGGTCGACGGCGTAGTGATCGGAGACGGCAAATACGGCGGTGGCTCGGCGGAATTTTTCCATGTTCTCCCGGTAGAAGGAAAACCGTTTTGTCCTGCACATGGGGATCAGCATAAGATCGGCTGTTCCGGGGGTGAAGCCGTTTGAAAATCCGTTGTACCGCTCCAGATCCATATCTACGTCGTTGTCGGAGATACACAGAGCCTGTCTGTGGCCGTATTTTCGGAAAAGTTCGCCGACCTGATAACCGCCGCCGTAATTGTCTATGGTGATATTGAAAAAGCGTTCCGGATCTCCGCAGAAGCCGTCATAGACCACAAAGGGGATCCGCATATGGTTTCTCAGCCAAGCGTAATCCTGACTGCAGAAGCCGATCACCACCAGACCGTCCATGTTCCACATGGAAGCGAACTGAATGATTTCTTCAGGCTTTTTTGTCTTTTTGACCATCATGAATTGTCCTTGTTTTTCTATCTCATCGGACAGGCAATTGAGGGAAGAAGCGATAAAAGCGTCATCCAGTGTATGCCCTTGATACTTTTCGTGGTCGTTGATGAAAACGCCTATGATCTTAGAGGAATTCTGCGCAAGCAGGATACCGGCCATGCTGGGAATATACTGGCGCTCCTCCAGCAGAGCCTGCACTCTTTTGATGGTTTCGGGCGATGTCTTTTTTGTTTTTCCGTGGATTACATTTGACACCGTAGCGGTGCTGAGTCCCAGCTCCTCTGCGATATCGCTGATTCTTATGCGCTGTTGATTCATGGTTTGCGGGTTCCTCCGGCTATTATCCTTTGGGTTTTGTTTTATCATGTGCAGAAACCATCGTCAATGCTTTGGAGCAAAATATTTATGATTGAAAAACGGAGACAGAATTTGGTATGATACAGTTATGGGTTAAAAGATATGGAAGAGTTTTACGGGGTGGCTGCCACAGCAGTGAAAGGAGATCATCATGTCAAAAGTAACATTGGGAAAAACAGGTTTTTGTGTGGAGAAAAACGCGTTCGGCGCACTGCCGATCCAGCGGATCGATAAAGCGGAAGCGGTGAAGCTTTTGAGGAAGGCTTATGACAGAGGCGTCACATTCTTTGATACGGCGCGGTTTTATACGGACAGCGAGGAGAAGTTGGGGGAAGCTTTTGCGGGGATGCGGGATCAGGTGATCATTGCGACGAAGACCGGAGCGGTGGATGCGGAAGGATTCCGGAGAGATATTGAAGTTTCCCTGCGCAATCTGCAGACGGATTACATTGATCTGTACCAGTTCCATAATCCGGCGTTTTGTCCGAGGCCCGAAGACGGCAGCGGGCTTTACGAGGCCATGCTGGAGGCGAAACAAAAGGGCATGGTGCGGCATATCGGCATCACGAACCACAGACTGAACATCGCGAAGGAAGCGATAGAGAGCGGCTTGTATGAGACTTTGCAGTTTCCGTTCTGCTATCTGGCCACGGAGAAAGATCTGGAGCTGGTGGAGGCCTGCAGGAAGGCGGATATGGGATTCATTGCGATGAAAGCGCTCTCCGGCGGACTGATCACCAACTCGGCGGCGGCCTATGCGTATCTTGCGCAGTTTGACAATGTGCTTCCGATCTGGGGGGTACAGCGGGAAGAAGAGCTGGATGAATTTTTATCTTATATAGAAAATCCGCCGGTCATGACGGATGATATAAAGGCGCTGATTGAAAAGGACAGGGAGGAGCTGTTGGGAGAGTTCTGCAGGGGATGCGGATACTGTATGCCTTGTCCGGTGGGAATTGAGATCAACAACAGCGCGCGGATGAGCCTGATGCTGCGAAGAGCGCCCTCGGAGGCGTGGCTGACTCCGGAGTGGCAGGAGAAGATGAAGTTGATTGAGAAATGTCTGCATTGCGGAAGGTGTAAGTCAAAGTGCCCTTACGGACTGGATACACCGACGCTTTTACAAAAAAATTATGAAGATTATAAAGAGATCGTGGCAGCAGGGGTACATATGCCGTGATAGAAGGAGAATCTTTATGCCAAAGTCACAGTCTCCCGCTTTGAAGGAAGTTCGCCTGCACGGTACGAAATCTTTTCCGTGCGCCATTTACCGCACACGCTTTGCACAGAAGGGAACGCTGGTCAAGCACCACTGGCACGATGAGGTGGAGATTTTGTACTTTTCCGGCGGGGACTTCCGTCTGGAAATCAATATGGAGCAGTTTAAAGTGCGTTCCGAATGCCTTTATTTTATCAACCCCGGCGAACTGCACAGCATTATTGCGGAGTCAACCGATACTTATATCGAGGATGCGGTCGTCTTTTCTCCCTCCATATTGAGTTTTGAGGCCTGTGATGCGGCGCAGATGCTGCTGATCCGCCCTGTGCGGGAGGGCAGCATGCTATTTCCCCGCTGTATTGTGCCGGGAGAACCGGCATTTGATTCCGTTCGCAGCGCTTTTTTAGAAGTGATGCATTCCTTTGGTCTGGCGATGCAGGAGGAATCTCTCTTTATCGACGGCGCTGTGACGGAAGATTTGACCAGTCAGTTGTATATCAAGTCGGCGCTGCTTCGCATTCTGGCGGATTTGTCCGCCCATGCACTTTTTGCGCCTGCCGGGAAAAATCATGACAGGCGCGTCGAGGACATTAAAAGCGTATTGACCTATATCAGAGAGAATTATGCGGAAAAAATCCGTATTTGCGATCTGGCCGGGCTGATCAATCGGAACGAGCAGTATTTCTGCCGCTTTTTCAAAAAAGCCATCGGTCGTTCCCCCATGCAGTATGTCAACGAATATCGTATCAAACAGGCCTGTCGCCTTTTGGAACAGACGGATCTGTCTGTCACGGAAGTCTGCCTGGAGTGCGGCTTTGGCAATCTTGGAAATTTTCTGCGGGAGTTTCGTCGGCAGACTGATACAACCCCTCTGCAGTATCGCATAAAAAAGTCATAATTTCGTAGTTTTTAATCAAATAATCGTAGGACAGATCTCCGGATAGTCATTAAAATATATCTCATCAACAGGAAATCGATAAAGGAGAATCTGTTATGGAAAAGAAATGGTGGCACGACAAAGTGGCATATCAGATTTACCCCAAAAGTTTTTATGATTCCAACGGGGACGGCATCGGAGATATCCCCGGTATCATCAGTAAACTGGACTATCTGAAAGATCTGGGGGTGGATATCGTCTGGCTTTCCCCCTGCTATCCGTCGCCGTTAGCCGATCAGGGATACGATATTTCCGATTATTACGGTATCGATCCGCGTTTTGGCACGATGGAGGATATGGAGAAGCTGATAGCTGAGGCGAAGAAGCGGGATATGTATATTCTGATGGATCTTGTGGTGAATCATTGCTCGGATGAGCATGAATGGTTCAAAAAGGCCTGTGAAGATCCAAACGGAAAATACGGCGGGTTCTTCTACCTGCGGGATAAGGAGGAGGGGAAGCGTCCTACAAACTGGCGATCTTACTTCGGCGGTTCGGTGTGGGATGATCTGCCGGGCACCGATAAACAATACCTGCATGTGTTCCATAAAAAGCAGCCGGATCTCAACTGGGAAAATCCCGAACTTCGTGAGGAAGTGTACAAAAATATCAACTGGTGGCTGGAAAAAGGTCTGGGGGGATTCCGCATTGATGCCATCATGAATATCAAGAAGGCGCTGCCTCTTCATGATTACGAGCCGGACAGAGACGACGGATTATGCAGCGTGAGAGCTATGCTGGCACAGGCCGAGGGAATCGGAGAATTTTTGGGAGAAATGCGCGACCGTACATTCCGAAAATACGATGCGTTTTCCGTGGGGGAAGTCTTTTCTGAAAAACCGGAGGAACTGCCGGATTTTATCGGGGAAAACGGTTACTTTTCCAGCATATTTGATTTTAACGCTACGATTTTCGGCAAGAGCGGAAAAGGCTGGTATGATGCGTCGGCCATCACGCCGGAGGATTATAAAAACTGTTGCTTTCAGGCGCAGGAGAGGGTCGGCGGTGTCGGCTTTCTGTCAAATATTATTGAGAATCATGACCAGCCCAGAGGCGTTTCCTACTATATTCCGCAGGGAGACTGCTGTCCGGAGAGCAAAAAAATGCTTGCCGCATTGAATTTTATGCTGCGGGGAATTCCCTTTATCTATCAGGGGCAGGAACTGGGGATGGAGAATGTGCCGTTTTCCTCCATTGAGGAAGTGGACGATATTTCTTCTCAGGATGAATATCTGGTTGCTCTTAACGCGGGGCTGTCGCCGGAGGAGGCGCTTGACGCGGTGGCACGTTACAGCCGCGACAATGCCCGCACGCCGATGCAGTGGTCGGATGAGCCCCACGCCGGTTTTACGGAAGGGGAGCCGTGGCTGCGCGTCAACCCGAATTACAGGACGATCAATGCCGCTGCCGAACAAAGCGATCCGAGTTCCGTGTGGAACTTTTATAAAAGGCTGATCGCGCTGCGCAAGGATCCCTTGTACGCGGAAACCATAGTTTACGGTGTTTTGGAACCTTTTTTGAGGGAAAGGCACAATTTGATGGCCTACTACCGAAAGGGGGAAAAAACGTTGCTTGTGATCGGGAATTATCAGAAAAAAGAGCAGGATGTCACTCTTCCTGCGCCCTGCAAAAAGGTATTGCTGAACAATTATCCGGAGGTTTCCATGGAAGGTAGGACCATTCGGATGCAGGGATATCAGGCGCTGATACTTGAGATGTGAGAGTGTTGTCTGAGAAAATTGTAAAAAGGAAAGGATGATCGGAATATGAACAGAACATGGTGGAAAGAGGCGGTTATCTATCAGATTTATCCCCGCAGTTTTATGGACGGCAACGGGGACGGGATAGGAGATTTGAAAGGGATCACGAGCAGACTCGATTATTTGAAATATCTCGGGATCGACGTCATATGGATGTCGCCGGTATATAAGTCTCCCAACGATGACAACGGATATGACATCAGCGACTATCAGGAGATCATGGAAGATTTCGGCACGATGGAAGACTTTGACGAACTGCTGTCCGCGGCTCATGAGCGGGGTATCCGCGTTGTGATGGATCTTGTGGTAAACCATACATCGGACGAACACAAATGGTTTGCGGAGAGCAGGAAATCGAAAGATAATGCGTACCGCGATTACTATATCTGGCGGGAGGGAAAGGGGGCGGATGCGCCGCCGAACAACTGGGGTTCCTGCTTCGGGGGATCCGCTTGGGAGTACGACGGGGAGACGGGGATGTATTACCTGCACCTTTTCTCCAAAAAGCAGCCGGATCTAAACTGGGATAATCCGAATGTGCGCAGGGAAGTTTTCGATATGATGACATGGTGGTGCGAGAAAGGAATCGACGGCTTCCGCATGGATGTCATCAGCATGATATCGAAGACGAAAGAAATGCCGGACGGCGAAGTGAACGGCCGCTACGGATGCTTTGATCCGTATTGCATACACGGGCCGAATGTTCACGCATACCTTCAGGAGATGAACAGGGAGGTGCTGTCCAAATACGATATTATGACTGTGGGTGAGACGGCCGGAGTCACTACGGAGTCGGCAAAGCAGTATGCCGGTGAAAATGCGAAAGAATTGAATATGGTGTTCCAGTTTGAGCATGTAAGCGATGAAGGAAAATACGGAAAGTGGACGGATGAAAGAATGCCGCTTACTGTTCTGAAGAAAATCATGTCGCGCTGGCAGACGGAACTGTACGGCAAAGCTTGGAACAGTCTGTTCTGGGATAATCACGACCAGCCGCGGGCCGTTTCCCGATTCGGCGACGACCGCCCGCAGTACAGAGAACTGTCTGCAAAGATGCTGGCAACCTGCCTGCACATGATGCAGGGAACTCCCTATATCTATCAGGGGGAAGAACTCGGCATGACTAATTATCCCTTCATATCCCCCGATGAATTCCGGGATATCGAAAGTGTCCACGCATATGAAGAGTGGTGTGGGAGCGGCCTTGTATCCCATGAGGAATTCTGGCCCTGTATCGCCGCCCGCAGTAGAGACAATGCCAGAACGCCGATGCAGTGGGAGGATGCGCAGGAGGGAGGATTCACAACGGGAAAACCGTGGATCGCGGTGAATCCGAACTACAGACAGATCAATGCGAAAGCGGAGACAAAAGACCCGAGTTCCGTATTTCATTATTACAAAAAGCTGATCGCGCTGCGGAAAGAAAATCCGGTCATCGTGTACGGAAAATATGAGCTGCTCCTTCCGGACAGCGAAGAATTGTTTGTTTACACGAGAACGGGGGAGGGCAAAAAACTGCTTGTGGTGTGCAGCTTTGCCGACAGACAGGTACCCTTTACTATTCCGGATGAATTTGCAGGCGCTTCCTGTCTGATTGCCAACAGGGGGGAGAGGAACTGCGGCAAGCAGGAGATCGTGTTGGAACCTTATGAGGCTTTTGTGCTGATGGTTGATTAACGGGAGGCTGGTGTCGGCTTTTGAAAGGTTTGCGGTAAATAGAAATATATTATATAAAACATCTTGGAATGTTATAAGGCTTGTGAAGTGATCCGGAGATTTTCCAAACGTATATTTGTCAGATTTTAGCATATGCTATCCAAAACAACGGACAACACGCTCTGCGTGCTGTCCGTTATTTTATCAATTCGGCTTCTGGGTGAGCAGTATGCTGCAGAGGCAGTTATGGAGGAGGCATAGCTATGGAATCTGTCTGGATGAAAGATACGGAAATCAGGAAGCGGGAAGCGCTTTCCGGAGACATGGAGGCGCCTGTTGCCGTGATCGGGGCGGGACTGACCGGAATACTGACGGCATATTATCTGAAGAAAGCGAGAATTCCGGCTGTGGTGCTGGAGGCGGACAGGATCGGCAGCGGGCAGACAAAAAATACCACGGCAAAGATCACCTCCCAGCATGGGCTTGTGTATGAGAGACTGATTCGGACATTCGGGAATCGGATGGCGCAGCACTATGCGGCTGCAAACGAAGAGGCTATCGGGGAATATGAGAGACTGATCCGGGAAAAGGGAATTTACTGCGACTTTGCCAGGTGTCCAGCCTGTCTGTATTCCGGAACGGATAGGGAAAGGTTAAAGAGGGAAGCGGAGGCTGCGAAGTCATTAGGAATAGAAGCCTCCTTTGGGACAGACTGTGAACTTCCCTTTCCGGTGGCGGGAGTGACCAGATTTGAGAAGCAGGCAAGGTTCCATCCGCTGAAATTTTTGGCGCAGATGGCAGAGGAAGTGGAAGTCTATGAACAGACTAAGGTGTTGAAGGCAGAGAATGAAAAGGTGGAGACGGACAGGGGAACTGTGCGTGCAGAGCATATTGTGTTTGCGTCTCACTATCCTTTTATGAACGTACCCGGATATTATTTTGCCAGAATGTATCAGGAGAGGAGCTACGTGGCAGCGTTGAAGGGGGCGGAGAGGCCGGAAAGTATGTGTCTGGGAATCGACCGGGACGGGCTCTCCTTCCGCGCCTGCGGGGACTTGCTGCTGCTTGGCGGCGGCAGCCACCGGACGGGGACGAATCAGAAGGATAGGGCGAAAAAAGGGTGCAGATACGGGATGCTGCGGGAGCGCGCAAAAGAATTTTATCCCGGATGTTCGGAGGTGTTCCGGTGGTCGGCGCAGGACTGTATGACTTTAGACGGGCTGCCTTATATCGGGCGGTTTTCCGAGCGCAGGCCAAACTGGTATGTGGCCACGGGTTTTGGAAAGTGGGGCATGACTTCGGCTATGGTCAGCGCGCAGATCCTGACGGCGCAAATCAGCGGGCGGGACTGTCCGGTGGCGGATGTATTTTCACCACAGAGGCGGTTTACGGCGCGGGCCGCAATGGAATTTATGGTACATGGCGCGCATACGGTGAAAGGGCTGGCAAAACATCTTCTGCCCGCCGGAGACGGGAAGATCATTCCCAACTGTCCTCACATGGGCTGCAGGCTGGAGAAAAATCCGGAGGAGGGAACCTACGACTGTCCCTGTCACGGTTCACGGTTTGACGCGGAAGGACATTTAATCGACGGGCCGGCTCAGAGGGACTGTTCAGAGGGTGCGAAAAATCGGTCATTATAAGAGTGGAAATAGCATGGGGAGAACGTTGACAGAAGAGAGCGGGGCAATATACAATGTACGAGGTTCGCGCGGATCGCCTGCGAATCAAGAAAAAAGCGACAGGAGGATAAGAAAAATGAAAAAGAAACCAGTGGTGTGTATTTTGGCAGTGATGATGACGGGAATCGTTCTTTTCGGATGCGGAAAGAGCGATGCACCGGAGGCTGTACAGGAAGAGACAGTGCAGGAAGAAGTCGTTCAGGAAGAGACAACACAGGATGAAACGGTGCAGGAAGAGACAGCAGGTGCGGCAGAAACGGAAAACAGTGATAATGAGATCAGTGAGGAGGAACTGACGGAACTTTATCACGCATTTGGTGAGTCTCTTCAGGCTGTCATGAGTGAAAGAAAGATGGAGGACATGGCAGAGCTTCTCGTGTATCCCTGCTATTTGGGAATTGACGACGGAGTTGTTGTGGAAGATGAAGAACAATTTCTGGCGCTGGATGCAGATAAGGTATTTACGGATGAGCTGGTAAACGCTGTTGTGAATGCTGATCTCGATGCGATCGAAGTGAGCGAAGCGGGTTTTGTGGTAGGGGATCCCTCCGGTAAGCCAAACGTGACTATCGGACTTGACAGCAACGGCATGATCGGAATCACCGGCATCAATTACTAATTTCTGAGAAAGAAACATAAACAAAGCAAAAACAGCGACAAAGGCGCAGATTTTAGAAGTGCTTCTGGCGTTGTTTTTGTTTTACGGAGGCTGTTTAGGGCATATGATGGGCAGTCTGCTGAACAAATTACGGAAAGTGTGAGGAAATAAAATGAGACACAGGAATAGCAGCTCTATCGCAGTATATCTATTGGCAGCGCTGATGTTTATTTGTAATAGCCTGTCTTGCCGTGCCGCACAGATAGGCTCCGGGGCCTATCCGAATGAAGATGCTGCCGGGAATATCGGAGAAGGCGCATGGGTCAATGGCGAAATCGGATCGGCAGAAAAGAACTATATTTTGACAACAGACAGAAGCCTGATCAGTTTCGGAACAGTGGAACAAAACAGTATTGTTGCGCTGCAGGATATCCTGCTGACTAATGCGGGGGAAGAAGATATCCGGTTTTTTTGGCAAAAAGCGGATTATCATGACTGTATTACAGTGGATGCCCCGGATCATGCATATATGAGACCCGGTGAATCCTGCGTATTTGCAGTTGCGGCAAACAGTTCTTTAGAACCCGGGACCTACAGCGCAGCGCTCATGTTTGCAGATGAGGGAGATCCCGGTTTTGAAAGGGGAGTGCAGGTGGATATATCGCTGGAGATCAGAAAACCGGAGCCGCCGTCTTCTGCTGTAACATCGGTCAGTATATCGCCGGGCACAGCCGTTGTCGCTCCGAATTCGTCCTGTGCTTTTACGGCTTCGGTGGCAGGGAAAAATGATTACAGCAGGGAGGTTGTCTGGAGCGTTTCCGGACAGACGAGCCGAAATACGATGATCGATGCAAAGGGTATTCTGCATACGGGAGCAGACGAGTCCTCTTCTTCCCTGACGGTGAAGGCGGTATCAAAACAGGATGCCCGTTACAGTGCTTCGGCGTTAGTATCTTTACACGCTTCAAGCTATTTCATACAGGTGAGCGCTTCTCCGGCTAACGGGGGTATTGTGCACGGAAACAGCAGTGTGAGGGAAGGGGGACGCGCTGTGATTTCAGCGGCGCCGAACAACGGGTTTGTGTTTGACTGCTGGCTGTTAAATGGCAGCAGAGTGTCACAGAATTCCCAGTATACGATCGATAACATACATAGCGGCGGAACGTATGTGGCAAGTTTTAAACCTGTGAGCTGTCTGATCAGCGCAAGTGTCAATAACAGTAACGGAGGCACGGTGACGGGAGGCGGAATTGCAGGCTACGGGGGAAATATGACGCTGACGGCCACGGCGAAGGATGGCTATCGGTTTGACGGATGGATGGAAAACGGCGCAGTTATCGATAAAAACAATAAGATGGAATTAAAGAATATCACGAGTTCAAGATATTTTACGGCTGTGTTTTCACAGAACAGATACAGTCTTTCGCTTGTTTGTCTGCCGACAAATGCGGGAAATGCAACAGGACAGGGAGTGTATGCAGCAGGAAGCAATGCCGGAATAAAAGCGGCGCCGGGCGCAGGATACCGTTTTGTCGGATGGGCGGAAAACGGAAAGATCATCAATACGGATAGAGAGTATTCCGTAAAGAATATTTTGAGAGATATGTGCCTTACGGCAGTTTTTGAAAAGGAGCAGGAAAAGACTTATTCGATCACGACAGAATCTTCAGCCGGAGCAACGATTACTCCTGATGAGAAAAACATCGTTTCAGAGGAGGCGGAGATACCCGCAGAGGAGATTGGCAGTGCAGATTCGGCAGAGGAGATCGGCAGTGCGGATTCGTTGGAACACGCGCTGAAAACCGGAGCGCTTCAGGTAACTATCCACAATGATTTCGCGGATATTGCACAGGAAACGCATTACAGCAGTTTTAATGAGAATTCCGGTGCCTTAAATTTTGAGATGGTGTTGGAGCATCTTCTGAGCGACGAGGACAGGATGGAATTGGCTCAGGGGAATTCACAGATACTCATAAATCTTCATATAGATGATGTGGTTGATGAGGAAGCACAGACGATGACAGATGTGTTTGAAAGATACAAACTGCGGGGGATGGAGATCGGAAGATGTTTTAATATGTTTCTGTTGGAGTCAAAACAAGGTGATACCAGTATGATCTCGGAACTTCCGGAAGAGCTTCGGGTGGTGATAAATATTCCGGAGCATTTAAAGGCGGATAACAGAGAATTTTTCATTATGAGACTGCATATGGCGGAGGATGGCAGTGCGGACTATGCGGAACTGGCAGATCAGGATGAGGATCCGGACACGATCACTTTTTTCACGGACAAATTTTCGCCTTATGCGATAGCTTACATGGAATTATCGCAGGAAAATACAAACGAACCGGATGTGGCGCAAAATACGGAAATGAGTGAGGCAAAAAAAGATATCATTGCCGTCGTCTGTGTGGCGGCTGCCTGCATTGTCACCTTTTCACTGTCGGCATATATGATAAAAAGACGGAGACGTTAGGATAGGGATCGGAGAGAAACAAGGTAAAAAATGAAAAAAGAACTTGACACACACTCTCGGATGTACTATAGTATCGATGGAAAACGTTTTCTAAAAAATACAAACAGGAGCGGTAATGGTTTCTATCAAGGATGTGGCAAAACAGGCGGGCGTGGCGATCTCCACGGTATCCAAGGTGCTGAACGGATATTCGGGCGTCAGCGAAGAGACAAAGAAAAGGGTGGAGGAAGCGGCAAAGGAACTGCACTTTGTGCCGAACTCCATCGCGGCGGCTCTCTCCTCCAAGCAGACAGGAAGAATTGCGCTGGTGATGAACTTAAACACCCAGACCAAAGCGATCGATGAGATCGATATGCAGTATATGGCGGGGGCGATACAGAAGGCCCAAGAGAAAAAGTTGGATCTGATCACCGTGTTTTTTTCCATGCTGAAGGGAAAGACGGTGGCGGAGATCATTCGATATTTTCAGGCGCAGGGCATTGAGGGTATCATCGTCTACGGCCTTTCTCCGAACGACAGAGCGCTCTGGGAGGTCGTGGAAAAGGGCGTATTCAAGGCAGTATTGGTGGATGCTTCCTGCCGCGGGAAGACGGTTTCGTGCATCGGCATCGACCACAGGCAGGCTCAGATCGATGTGGCGAGAAAGACCATACTGGAGAACGAATCGAAAAAAATTCTGTATATCGCAGGGAAAAAGAATTCCTATCCGGGGGCGGAGCGTCTTGCGGGGATGGAGGAACTGGCAGAAGAGCTCTCCTGCAAGCTGCTTGTCCGCTATGGGGATTTCAGTGAGCTGAAAGCCAGAAATCTGACTTTTCAGTATGCAAAGAGCAGGGACGCGATCGTCTGCGGTTCGGATCTGATGGCCATCGGGGCCATGCGGGCGCTGATCGAGATGGATATTTTCCGGCCGGTCTGCGGGTTTGACGGGTTAGTGCTCATGGGCTATGCCGGAAAGCAGATGAATACGGTACAACAGAATTTTGCGGGTATTTCCGCCGCCGCTGTGGAAGAACTGCAGTATCTTCTGCGGGGCGGAGAGGGCAGGGAAGTCGTTCTGCCCCATACGATCGTGAGGATGAAGTATTTGGATATTATTGCGTAAGATGTAAAAATTGATGATAATAGGAGGCTTATTATGACAGAATTACAGATGCCGAGGAAAGTGCTGCAGCTTAACATGGAGACACAGCTTGCTATGCTGGCAAAGAAACGGTATGGAAAAGAACTGGCGGAATGCACGGATGAGGAAGTTTATTATTCCGTTTTGGAACTGACAAAGGAGATGACGGAGGTCACGGAGGAGATCACGGGAGAAAAGAAGCTCTATTACATTTCCGCGGAATTTCTGATCGGAAAGCTTTTGTCCAATAACCTGATCAATCTGGGAATCTATGAGGATCTGGAGAAGATTCTGAAAAAGTACGGGAAAGATCTTTCTGCGATAGAGGAGGTAGAGCCGGAGCCGTCCCTCGGGAACGGCGGTCTGGGACGTCTGGCGGCGTGCTTTCTTGACTCTATCGCGACGCTGGGACTGCCCGGAGACGGGATCGGTCTGAATTATCATTTCGGTTTGTTTAAGCAGATTTTTAAGGAAAAACTGCAGGAGGCGGAGCCGAATGCATGGATCGAGAACGACGGCTGGTTAAATAAGACGGAAACGACGTTCGATGTATCGTTCGGTGATATGACAGTGAAGTCAAGACTTTATGACATTGATGTGGTTGGATATGACAGTGGTGTCAATAAACTGCATCTCTTCGATATCGAGTCTGTGGACGAGAGCATTGTGAAAGACGGCATCAGCTTTGACAAGGAGGAGATCGAGAAGAATCTGACCTTGTTCTTATATCCCGATGATTCCGATGAGGCTGGAAATCTTCTGCGTATCTACCAGCAGTATTTTATGGTCAGCAACGGCGCCCAGCTCATCTTGCAGGAGATGAAGGAAAAGAAGCAGGATCTGAGGAAGCTCTATGATTATTGCGTGATCCAGATCAATGACACCCATCCCACCATGGTGATCCCGGAATTGATCCGGATCTTGGTGGAAGATAAGGCATTTACGCTGGATGAAGCCATCGAGGTGGTGAGCAAGACCTGCGCGTACACAAATCACACGATTTTAGCGGAAGCTTTGGAGAAGTGGCCCCTTTCCTATCTCGAGAAAGTGGTGCCGGGACTTGTGCCGATCATCAAAGAACTGGACAAAAGAGTGCGTGAGAAATATCCGAAAAACAAAAGTGTCTGGATCATCGACGAGGACGACAGAGTACATATGGCGCACATCGATATCCACTACGGCTTTTCGGTGAACGGTGTGGCGGCAATCCACACGGAGATTTTGAAAAACACGGAGCTGCATGATTTTTATAAGATATATCCGGAGAAATTCAACAACAAGACAAACGGCATTACGTTCAGAAGATGGCTTTTGTCCTGCAACAGGGAGCTGTCCTCCTATATCACGGGTCTGATCGGCAAAGGATACAAGAAGGATGCGGACGAGTTGGAGAAACTGCTTGAATTTGCGGACGACGCGGCGGTACTTGATAAACTTGCCGAGATCAAGCGTACGAAAAAGCAGGAGCTTGCGGCCTATGTGAAAGAAGTGGAAGGAGTGGAGTTAAATCCCGGCTCAATATTTGATATTCAGGTCAAGAGGCTCCACGAGTACAAGAGGCAGCAGATGAATGCGCTGTACATCATCCATAAATATCTGGAGATCAAGGGAGGGAAAATTCCGAAAAGACCGCTTACCTTTATTTTCGGGGCGAAGGCGGCGCCGGCCTATGTGATTGCGAGAGATATCATTCACCTGCTTTTAGTACTGCAGGAGATCGTAAATAATGACAAGGATGTCAGTCCTTATATGACAGTGCTGATGGTAGAAAACTACAATGTCAGCTATGCGGAGAAGATCATTCCCGCCTGCGATATTTCCGAACAGATATCTCTTGCTTCCAAAGAGGCTTCCGGCACCGGAAATATGAAATTTATGTTAAACGGCGCGGTGACGCTTGGAACGGCAGACGGCGCCAATGTGGAGATCCATGATCTGGTGGGGGATGACAATATTTATATCTTCGGGGAAGACGCCGATACGGTCATCGGTTACTATGAGGAAAAGAAAAAAGGAAAACCGGGCTATGTGTCGAAGAAATATTATGAGAAGAGCAAAGTGATCAAAGAGGCGGTGGACTTTATTGTCGGAAAGCAGGCTATGGCAGTGGGCAACAAGGTTAATTTGAAGAGGCTGCACGACGAGCTGTTGAATAAAGATTGGTTTATGACGTTACTTGATCTGGAGGATTACATCAGAGTGAAGGATCAGGCTTTTGCAGACTATGAGGACAGAACGAAGTGGAAGAAGATGATGCTGCACAATATTGCAAAAGCGGGATTTTTCTCTTCCGACAGAACCATAGCGGAGTATAATAGGGATATCTGGCATCTGGAAAAAACGATTTGATGCAGATGGGGAGAAACTATGAGAAGAAGCGGGGTATTACTACCAATTACAAGCATTCCGTCGAAGTATGGAATCGGAGGTTTTTCAAAAGAATGTTATGAGTTTGTGGATTTTCTGGAGCGGGCAGGACAGTCTCTGTGGCAGATCCTGCCTCTGGGACCCACAGGCTACGGGGATTCTCCCTATCAGTCCTTTTCCACCTATGCGGGCAATCCGTATTTTATCGATTTGGAGGAGCTGATCGAGGCAGGATGGATCACCGGAGAGGACTGCGGCGAAAGCAGCGCTGAAGAAAGATATATAGACTACGGAAAGATCTATGAAACCAGATTTGCCTTGCTGCGGAAAGCTTATGAGAACAGTAGTATCGAAAAGGATGAGGCCTTTCGGAAGTTCTGCGAGGACAATGCCTATTGGCTGGATGACTACGGGCTGTATATGGCGGTCAAGAATGCCTTCGGCGGAAAAAGTTTTATTGAGTGGGATGAGGATATAAGATTCCGGAGACGGGCAGCCATGGAGCATTACAAAGAAACGTATGCGCAGGAGATCGGTTTTATCCGGTTCCAGCAGTATCTGTTTTCAAAGCAGTGGTCTGCGCTTCGGAGTTATGCGGCCGGAAAGGGCATTCGGATCATCGGCGATATACCGATTTATGTGGCTTACGATTCGGCGGACGTCTGGGCGGCGCCGGAACTGTTTCAGTTAGATAAGGATCTTAGGCCTGTGGGAGTGGCGGGCTGTCCGCCGGATGCGTTTTCCTCCACGGGGCAGCTTTGGGGGAACCCGCTGTACCGTTGGGAATATCACAAAGAAACAGGGTATGACTGGTGGATCAGGCGGATCGCCAGATGTTACGAACTTTATGATATTGTGCGTATCGATCATTTCAGAGGCTTTGACGAGTATTATTTTATTCCCTACGGCGATCCCACTGCAGAATACGGGCACTGGGAAAAGGGGCCGGGATATGATATCTTCCGGGTGATGAAGCAGAAGCTTGGAAAGATGGATGTGATCGCGGAGGATCTGGGATTTTTGACGCCCTCTGTGTTGAAGTTAGTGAAAAAAAGCGGATATCCGGGGATGAAAGTGCTGCTGTTTGCTTTTGACGGCGATTCCGACAGCGCATATCTGCCTCACAATTACGAAAAGAACGCCGTGGTTTACACGGGAACTCACGATAACGACACGATAGAGGGATGGTTAAAAAACGCAAAGAGAAAAACCGTTTCTTTCACGATGAGATATCTGAATGTAAAGAGAAAAAAGGATATCCGTCAGGCGATGATAAGGGCGGCTCTTTCTTCGACGGCGGATACTGCGGTGATCCCGATCCAGGATTATCTTGGATTTGATAACAGCGCAAGAATGAATCTTCCATCCACCCTCGGAGAGAACTGGAAATGGAGACTTCTGCCCGGGGAGTTGACAGGGGAGCTTGCGGACGGCATGGCGGAACTTGCGAAGCTGTATGACAGAAAATAAAAGAATAATGTAGCGGCTGCTTGCTTTGCAGGGGGCCGTTATTTCATATAATCCCGCTTATTAGAATTGATTTCTGGGTGATTGCGAAACTTATTGATTTTGTTGTTTTGTTGTATAAAATATACGGTCCAACGCAGGCACGCTTTCGCTGCGGCTCGACCGTAGCGGCAGTAAGCTCGAAAACACCTCGCTAACTGCCGACGGTCTCGCAGCGCCTGCTTATGGATACGTAAATTTTATACAAACTATACTGTAAAAAGAGGCGTTTTGCAATTACCTAGAATTGATTTCAAATAGGCGGGGAATGGGATATCAGAAATAGGAAGTGAAAGGTGACAGTATGGAAAATGAAAAAATATATCAGATGGATTTTTCAAAAGTGTATCCTCTTCTTGTGAGTAAGGCCGAGAAAAAGGGAAGAACGAGGGAGGAAGTGGACGAGGTGACTCGATGGCTTACGGGGTACACGCAGGAGGAACTTGCGGAAATGCTGGAGAGACCGGTTCCTTACGGCGATTTCTTCCGAAATGCACCGGAATTGAATGAAAACAGAAAGATGATCAAAGGGGTGGTCTGCGGCATCCGGGTGGAGGATATTAAAGAGCCTCTGATGCGGGAAATACGCTATCTGGACAAACTGGTTGACGAACTCGCCAAAGGGAAAGCTATGGAGAAAATTCTTCGCAAATAGAAGCCGGAGACATTTTCGACATATGAGAGTTGTGGTATCTGACATCCTGCGTCACATCCTCCGAAAACCAGTCCGGCATCCGAAAGGCATTTGCGGCTTCTTCGGTGGGAAATTCGATTTCCGCTAAAAGAAGCGGTGCGAAAGGAGGCGCAAATTCATCCAGCTCAACGGTGAGCGAAGCGCCGCCTAAAAGCGACAGGCATTCCGGATTGATTTCTTCGGATGACAGCGGGATCAGATACCTCTTTTTGGATATGACATTACCGTCAGTCTTTGGCAGCAGGTGTTCGTAGGCTTCTTTTGTCAAAGGCAGATTATATTCTTCTCTGCTCATCATGCCGCTTCCTTTGTAAGTCATATAGTATTCATCATTCTGTCTGCGGATACGAACGACAGGGCTTGTGCAGAGGTAGCCCTGCTCGATCAGACAGTAAGGACAGGTGTCTAAATTTTCCGGAATTTCTTTTAATAAAAACTTGCGTTCAATTTCCATGAGGAGCCTCCTTTGGCGCTTATATTTTTTAGTATAACCTATTTTTCATGAGTGGGCAATGTTGGAAAATTTTAACAAATTTTTCACACCAAATTCATTGGATAAATTTTGAGAAGATGGTACACTAAACATAATGAAAAACAAGGAAAGGAAAAGAAAATGAACGATATTTGCGTATTTTTGGGGGAAGGTTATGAGGAGATAGAAGCGCTCACTGTGGTGGATATACTGAGGCGGGCGTCGATTCCGGTAAAAACAGTTTCGATCACAGGGGCGCGGGAAGTCACCGGCTCCCATCAGATTACCGTGAAAATGGACGAGCTTCTGTCAGAAATTGATTTTGACAAGGTGGAGATGATCGTGCTGCCGGGCGGCATGCCGGGGACGAAGAATCTGGAAGCCTGTGAAGTGCTGATGGAGCAGGTCGACGCGTTTGTAAAAGCGGACAGACCTGTCAGCGCAATCTGTGCGGCGCCGAGCATTTTGGGGCACAGAGGCCACTTAAAGGGCAGAAAGGCCTGTTGCTTCCCTTCCTTTGAGGAACATCTGGAGGGAGCGGAAGTGTTGGAGGAGGCCAGCGTTGTCTCCGGCAGCATTACGACGGGACGCGGCATGGGAACGGCAATTCCCTTTGCGCTCTCTATTCTGGAGCGGTATCAGGGGGCGGAAGCGGCGCAGGCTATGGCGGAGAAGATAGTTTATCAGAGGTGACGTATGAATATTTTATTTTTTCTAAAGCCTAAGGGCGAATGTATCTATGTATATGACGATGATTCCCTGCGGGACGTACTGGATGTGATGGAGAAGAACAGATATGCTTCAATACCGATGATTTCCAGAACGACGGGAGCTTACAGAGGAACGATCACAGAAGGTGATCTGCTTTGGTATATCAAAAACAGCTGTGACTTGAGCCTACATAATGCGGAGGAGGTCCGTATGAAGGATATACGGCGGTATAGGGATAACCAGCCGGTGAACGCGGGAGCAAAGATGGAAGACCTCATTTCCAAAGTGGTGCAGCAGAATTTTGTGCCAGTGATCGACGGACAGAAATGCTTTATCGGGATCATCACGAGAAAAAATGTGATTGAATATTTATGTGAAAAGAAAGAGAAACAATAATACCATTCATTACCAACATATTTTAAAAAAGGCTGTCAATAATAACTACAGGATAAGTCGCAAGGGCTTATCTGCAAATAGAAAACAGTACGAAAAATATGGAGGTATGAAAAAATGGCTAATAGCAAAAATTCTTCTACTATGGCAGTACCTGAAGCAAAGGCTGCTATGGACCGTTTCAAAACGGAAGTTGCATCTGAGATGGGAATCAACCTGAAAGAGGGTTATAACGGCGACTTAACTTCTCGTGAAGCCGGTTCCATCGGTGGTGAAATGGTTAAGAGAATGGTAAAGAACTACGAGCAGAATCTGAAATAAGCATCGCTCGCAGGTGAAAACTAAAAAAGGGCTGTCTCACAGTGTGGGGCAGCTCTTTTTTGTCCGCTTAAAGCCTATCAGAGCCACTTTTCAGAAGGGCGTGAATGTTGACAAAGCAATTTTTGCTATGATAGAATGATATTATTCTGTAGCCGCTGTGAAGTAGGAAAAATGGAGGCAGTCAGGCGGTTATATTAAAAAATCATATGGACGAAAAGGAGTAGCGGCATGAAAAAGTGGAGATGGAATGTGTTGTCGATGCTGGCGGCAGCAGTGGCGGTGCTGATGACTGCGAGACTGGATGTCTCGGCGGCAGGGGTCAGGGATGTATTTGATGCGGAGTATTACGCAAATTCTTACGCTGACCTGAAAGCGGTTTACGGCACGGATGAGGAGGCTTTGTTTCAGCATTATATAACGGTAGGAATCACAGAAGGCCGGGTTGCGAGTCCTGTTTTTGATATTGTGGCATATCGTAACGGCTATCCGGATCTGCAGGCGGTTTTCGGAGATAACTGGGACGCCTATGCGGATCATTATCTCACCGCAGGAAAAGCTGAGGGAAGAACCATCGGCGTGAGTGCCGGTGCGGAACAAAACAACAATGGGCAGACAGCGGCAGGGGATAGCATATATAATGCGATGATAGCTCAAAAAGCGGCATTCCCCGAGGGGATGCACTGGGATAACGGCAATTTCTATGCATGGCACGGCGGGATTTACAGCGGCGGTTACGGCTGTGCAGGATTTGCGTTTGCGCTGAGCGATGCGGCTTTCGGCAATGCGCCGGCCAGAATGCATTATGACCCCAGTGCGGTTAGAGTGGGCGATATCGTGAGAATGAATGGCGATACGCATTCTGTGATCGTGTTGGAGGTGAACAGCGACCACGTGATCATTGCGGAAGGAAATTATAATTCTTCGATTCACTGGGGCAGGAAAATATCAAAAGCGGAGTTGGCAGCATCCACCGACAATATTATAACAAGATATTAAGAGGTAAACGATAAATACGGCGTCCGGCGGGGCGCCGCATTATTATGGAGGTAGAGACATGAACTATAAACGTATTTTTGTGATCGTGATCGATTCATTGGGAGTAGGGCAGATGCCGGATGGTCCGAAGTTTGGTGATATCGGTGTCAATACGTTGGGGCACATTTCGGAGGCGGTGGATCATTTTAGGATTCCGAATCTGCAGAAATTGGGAATCGCGAATCTGACGCCCCTCAAGCAGGTGGAGGCGTTGGATGAGCCTTTGGGATATCAGGCTATACTGCGGGAGACAAGCAACGGAAAGGATACCATGACCGGCCACTGGGAGATGATGGGCGTAAATACAAAGACGCCTTTCCAGACCTTTACGGAAACCGGTTTCCCGCAGGGGCTGATCGATGAGCTGGAGCGGCGTACGGGGCATAAAGTGATCGGCAACAAGAGCGCCAGCGGTACGGAGATCATCGAGGAGCTGGGAGAGGAGGAGATCGCTACGGGCCATATGATAGTCTATACGTCGGCGGATTCCGTCCTGCAGATCTGCGGGCAGGAGGAGACCTTTGACTTAAAGGAATTGTACCGCTGCTGTGAGATCGCCAGAGAGTTGACGCTCAAAGAAGAGTGGAAGGTGGGACGGGTTATCGCAAGACCTTACATCGGAAAAAAGAAAGGCGAGTTTGAGCGCACAAGCAACCGTCATGATTATGCCCTGAAACCACCTCATGACACGGTGATGAACGCCTTGAAAGATCAAGGGTTTGACGTGATCTCCGTGGGTAAGATCGTGGATATTTTCGACGGGGAAGGAATTACCGAAGCTCACAAGTCAAAGTCCTCCGTTCACGGTATGGAGCAGACCATCGAACTGACGGACAAAGATTTCACGGGACTGTGTTTTGTGAATCTGGTGGATTTTGATGCGAAATGGGGGCACAGGAGGAACCCGGAAGGATATCGGGATGAGTTGGAGAGGTTTGACGAGAAGCTGGGAATCTTTTTGGAAAAAATGCGGCCGGATGATCTGGTCATCATTTCCGCAGATCACGGTACGGATCCGACCTACACGGGAAGCGATCATACGAGGGAAAAAGTGCCGTTCCTTGCCTACGGGAAGTCCATGAAAGGAAACGGAAGACTGCCGGAGCAGGAGAGTTTCGCGGTGATCGGCGCTACGGTGGCCGACAACTTCGGGGTGGCGATGCCGGAGGAGGCCATCGGGGAATCGATGCTGCATTATCTTGTCTAGTTCGAAAATAATAGTCTAAAATATAAAAATAAATTTATAAGGCATTCTGCCGGAAAGTACCGGGGGAATGCCTTTTTTGTGTCCGTAAGCAGAGTAAAAGGAAAAAATTATGCTCTCTCCGTATCCAAAACTGACAATTCGCGAATGTTTACGGGGGGAGAAAGGATGTTAAATGAAAATGCCAATACTATATAGTATTTATTCCAAAGTATCGGAAGGAGGTACTGTATGGTCAGGTAAAGGCAGATGTACGTGAAATAATAAAGACATTGTGCAGGTATAAAAATGTGGAAATAATAGATGGAGCAGTGTGTGAGGATCATGTACATTTAAGTGTGGCAATTCCGCCGAAGTACAGTATATCAAATTTCATGAGATATCTGAAAGGAAAAAGTAGACCAATAATATATGACAGGCATCCATATCTACAAAGCAAATGGGAGAAAGAGTTTTGGGCGAGCAGTAATAATAGCCCTTTCGAGGGCTCACACCAAACCATCAGTTGAACTTTCAAATTTATACCGGCTGTATGAGGCATTGAAAGTAAATACAGAGAAGGATAGGGTTATGATAATTA
>ERZ777011.886-NODE-886-length-40020-cov-8.898486_pt1 | contig 40020 bp, 31 predicted proteins | sample MGYA00374964_ERZ777011 | MGnify/ENA primary metagenome ERZ777011 (study PRJEB29310, sample SAMD00008975) | mouse gut metagenome | study: EMG produced TPA metagenomics assembly of the Metagenome analysis of fecal microbiota from mouse which was promoted...
AACGTTTGAAAATGGATTTCATTGCATTAATTCTTTAATAAAACATACTTAATATTTGAATGTTAAGTATATGAAAACACTTGTGACTATTACCTCAATTCTGGCAGCTCTATCGATGCAGGCGCAGACGCTGTATGTGCTCGGGTGCGGCGAAGGGCTGAGTTACTTCGAGGACAAGGCATTGGAAGTGGAGCTTGTAGATGGAAAATACAGCTTCGACGTAAAGAATCTAAGCGACCTGTATGTGTCGTTCAATCGTTGGACCGAGGAAGACAAGATGGCTTTTAGACTCGAATCTTATGTGTTCCAATTCGGCTATTCCGACCTTGGCAGGAAGGTCTCCTCTATCCGACGCACGTTCGCAGACACGGAGTTATTCACCAAACTACCGTTCGAGGGTGATTATCATGTGAAAATAGCTTCAAAAGCCCGGAGCGCTACTTTCTATGCCCGTATCCCTCAGACCACGTACAGCACCACCCTTTACTATGTAGGGCCCGGCAGTGACGGCAGCGGCAATGTCGCCAGGCAGTTGCAGCGGGTATCGGATACCGAATTTCAGCTCGACTGCAGCGGCGAGAATCGTATTCCGGCGATGGTACTTTTTAGTATTGTAGGCAACGGCTGGCACGACGGCTATGGCTGCGGTGTGCTCGATGGCTCGGACTGTGTAAAGCTATGGCAGTTTGGAAAGCATACCATGCTGGAGAACGACTTCGATGGCATAATAACCGTGAAACTTAATCGCGGTCTGCTGCAGCCGGCCGAGGTGGCCATGACAGCTTCGACGGGAATAAGCGATATAGAGGCCGCCCCGAACACTGCAGTGAAGTATTACAATCTGCAGGGCATAGAGGTGAAATCACCCCGCAATGGTATATATGTTGAACAGAGCGCCGGCGGTAGCCGTCTGGTGAAAAAATAAGCAGTACTATGAAAAAGATATTGAGCCTTATATTATTCATCGCACTTGGCTGTGCGGTGAATGCCCGTACGCTGTATGTGGAATACACCACCACCGACGGTACTATAAACAGCGTGGAAGTGACCGATGCCGACGGCAAGTTTGTACTCGACCTCGATGATTTGAAAAAAATTGAATTCAGCCTGTCGGATAATCCGGATTTGATTGACGAGCAGCTTTATTTCGAGCTTGATCCCTCAAAGATAAGCCGGAAAGTGGCACCAAAGCGCCAGAGTTATTTCGAAAATCGTGCTTCTACAGCATTGCCGGTGTACGGCAGCTATCATATCGAGATTGCCGCCGACCTGTCGTACGGCATATTTATGACCCGGATGACTGATGAGTTGTTCGACGGCATCCCCTGCTATGTAGGACCTCAGGCAGACGGTAAGAAAAAGGTAGAGAATGAATTCGTGCGGCTGTCAGAAACAGAGTTCGAACTCGACTGCAGCGGCCACAAGGCTATTCCGGCTTTCAAGGAATTCACTATCCACCTCTTTGAAAGGCGTGGCGATGGTGCGAGTTATTACGATTATGGTACAGCCCGGCTGACCACGGTGAGCGATGACTCGTATTGGGAAAACGGCAAAAATACAATGCTCGACGAACCGTTCGAGGGCAAAATACGCCTGACACGCATACCGGGCAGTCCGGAAGTAGTCAGAATTGTAATGCAGCCGTAAAATCAAAACTCTGTGTGAGGGTATTCCGGTTCCGCTGCCTGTATCTAGATCTACAGGCAGCGGACGTTGTATTTATTGATAAGCATCACCGGACGATAGCTTTCCTTGGCGTAACGCAGGCCCGGGTCGCCCATGTCTTCCTCGCGGTTGATATATCGTATCTGCGGATGCCGGTGGAGCATTTCGGCTGCGAACAGGCGGTTGATTGTTTCGCCGGCTCCGGGAATTGTGTGGTTCATTTTTTCGATGTGTACATAAAGCGTGTCGCCGATAATCTCGCCTACGGTAAAGGCCGCAATCTCGCCGTTTTGGCTGCGCAGTACGGCACCCTCGAACGGATAGCTGCTGTAGTGCCGGAGCACTCGCATACATTCGTGCTGCTCATAAAGAGCCATCGAGGTGTCGAGTTTGTCGGGCATAGGCCGGCCTGCGAAGAACAGAATCAGTTCAGGCAGCAGGTCGGGAGTAATCGGCTCGAACTCGAAGTCCGGGTTGTCGGCCATGAAGCGGTTTACGTGGTTTCGCTTTTTAGAGAGTGCTTTGCCGGAGAGCGACGCCAGTGCCACTGCTTCGTACAGGTAGTCACTCCAGCCGTCGAGCTGTTCGACGGTACCTCCGGTAATGGCAGCCACGGCATCGACGCGGTCTTCCGGAATTGCTGAGAAAACCAAAGGAATCTCCATAGAGTCGCAATATTGTCGCAGCAGGCTTACCGACTCCTGTAGCGGCATCTTGCCTATCGGGAGCGAGAAAGCTATTTCGCCGGGTCTGTTTTCGGAAAAACCTTTAATGAACAGAGTATCGTCGGACACACAATATTGGTAGCCGAAACAGTCAATCCACATGTAGATACCGCCTGCGGTGTAGTCGCAGGTTCGGGTCGAAGAGTGTTGCAGCAGCTGGTTTATGAGCGGCATGTCGGCCAGAGTGATGGATTTGAATGAAAGGGTGGGGCGTTCTTTTACCGTCGCATGATATTGCCGTCGGCAGTAATAATTATTGTTTTCCATAACAGGGAGAATCAGCATCAATAGTTGATATTCCAACATCCGGGCCGCTTATTTGGTTTAAAATTAGACATACATGTGAAAACATTCAGAAAAAATCACTAACTTTGCGAATTATGGACAGCACTCGCAATATCGACCCCCAAGTGGAAAATAAAATGATTGACGATGCCTTTCAGGAGGTAATCGACGGCTATCTGCGCTCGAACCACCGTAAAAAGGTGGAGATAATATATCGCGCCTATCAGTTTGCAAAAGAGGCTCATAAGGGTGTAAGAAGGCGTTCGGGCGAGCCATACATACTTCATCCGATAGCCGTGGCCAAGATAGCCTCGCAGGAGATCGGACTTGGCTCGACGTCGATTTGTGCTTCGCTGCTTCATGATGTGGTGGAAGATACCGACTACACGGTAGAGGATATCGAGCGCCATTTCGGGCCTAAGATAGCCCAGCTGGTGGAGGGCCTCACCAAAATTTCGGGCGGTATTTTCGGCGACAGAGCATCGGCTCAGGCTGAGAATTTCCGCAAGCTGTTGCTGACCATGAGCGAGGATATACGCGTGGTGCTGATAAAAATGGCCGACCGACTGCACAATATGCGCACACTCGGCTCCATGGCTCCCAACAAACAGTACAAGATTGCCGGCGAAACACTGTACATATACGCTCCGCTGGCACATCGTCTGGGCCTGTTCGAAATCAAGACCGAACTCGAAGACCTCAGTTTCAAGTACGAGCATCCTGCGGCTTACCAGCGCATATCCGAGCAGATACAGCAGAGCGAGGCCAGGCGTTCGGCAGTGTACTCCGACTTCTCGCTGCCCATAAAACAGAAACTCGACGAATTAGGTCTGAAGTACGAGGCCAAGGCCAGGCTCAAATCGGTGTATTCCATATGGAAGAAGATGGAAACCAAGCATGTACCTTTCGAGGAGGTGTACGACCTCTATGCCATGCGAATTGTGTTTGAGTGTGACGACCCCGCCAAGGAAAAGACTCTGTGCTGGAATATTTATTCGGCCATAACCGACCTTTACCGCCTGCACCCCGACCGTACGCGCGACTGGATTTCGGCTCCCAAGGCCAACGGCTACCAGGCCCTGCACCTTACTGTGATGGGCCCCGACGGCAACTGGATAGAGGTGCAGATACGCTCGCGCCGCATGGACGAGATTGCCGAAAAAGGCTTTGCCGCACACTGGAGATACAAAATAGGCGAGGGCGACGAGGAGTCGGAACTCAACGCATGGCTGCGTACTATCAAGGATATTCTCGACAATCCCGAGCCAAGCGCCATTGATTTTCTCGATACCCTTAAACTCAATCTGTTTGCCTCTGAAATAGTGGTGTTCACCCCTAAGGGCGAACTGCTGACACTGCCCTCCGGTGCCACAGTCCTCGATGTGGCTTTTGCCCTGCACACCGAACTGGGCCTGCACTGTATAGCAGGCAAGGTCAACCACAAGCTGGTGCCTCTGAGCCACCGACTAAGCAGCGGCGACCAGGTGGAAGTGCTCGACTCCAAATCGCAGGTGCCGCAGCCCGAGTGGGAGAGTTTTGTGGTTACGGCCAAGGCCAAGACCCGCCTCAAGGCCGGCCTGCGCAAGATGCGTCAGCCGCTGATAAACAAGGGCAAGGAAATGCTGGCCGCATGGCTGGCCGAAAAAGGCCTGCCCGACACCAACGCCGTGATTACCAAGCTGCAGGGTACATTCCATGTGGGCAACCGCGACGACCTGTGTTATCAGCTCGGCGCCGAAGAGATAGTGCTGGGTGACTTTCTGGTGGGCACACTGCGCAAGGCAGTGGCCGCCGAGAACGAGCATCGCAGCAGCGGCCTGCTGTCGCGGGTACTCAGTTTGGGACGTTTTGTCACCGGCCGCCAGAACCAGGGGGCACAGGCCGACACCGCCGAACAGAAACCCAAAATCAATCCCAAGGAAGTGTATGTGCTGCGCACCGACCCCGACACCGGCAAACCCAACTACCGGATTGACGATTGCTGCAACCCTTTGCCGGGCGACGACGTTATGGGTTATATCAACGACAACGGCGGACTTACAGTCCACGCCCTCACATGTCCGCGGGCCCAGGTGCTCAAAGCCGGCTACGGCCCACGCATAGTGGCTACCCGCTGGGATACTGTGGGAGTGCGTTTCCCGGCCCGTGTACACATCGAAGGTGTCGACCGCTTTGGTATTCTGCAGAAACTTATTCTGCTTATATCCAGTTATATGGGCATCGACATCCGCAAGCTCAACATAGAGTCGCACAACGAGGTGTTCGAATGTGAGTTCTGGGTACGGGTGGCCGATGCCTCGATTGTCGACAACCTTGTTGATAAAATTTCGTCTGTAAAAGGAGTTACCAACGCAGCCCGAATAAAATAACAATGCATAAGACCAAGCTAATAACAGGTATACTGATGACTCTGGCGGCAGCCATGGTGATAGTGTATTTCTACCCGCATACCGAGGCCGACAGCCTCAACTACGAGCAGGGCAGACCATGGAACTACGCCAAGCTGATTGCGCCTTTCGACATAGAAATCTATCCTGATTCTCTGACATCACGCCGCTTGCGCGACTCGCTCGATGCCCATTACCAGCCGGTGTTCAGCATCAACACATCGGTGGCCGACTCGCTGGTGGCCGCCCTGCCTGCCGGGCACGAACGCACCCGAAGCCTTATTGCCGCCAAACTCAGGGCTTTCTACCGCCGCGGAGTGGTCGATAACAATATCCGGCAGGATATAACTTCGGGCAAGCTGCGCAAAATCAGAGTGCCCGACGACCGCGAAAACAACGTGCTCAACACCATGAACACTGAGGCACTGCTGTCGCCGGTGGAAATTTACCGCGATCTCGACGCTACCATCACCGACAGCGCCGGCCGTCACTACCTGTCGATGGCCCGAATGGAAACCTTGCTTGTGCCCAATGTGACTCTGAACCAGGAAGAAAATAAAAAGGTGTACAACTCCTTTTTAGCTCAGCTCGAGGGTGCCCGCGGTGTGATACAGCAGGGTCAGACCATAATCGACAAGGGTATGATTATAACTCCTCAGGATTATGTGAACCTGCAGACTTACGAAAGCAAGCTGGCCACCTATCATACCAAGCAAACTCGTCATGAGTATATGGTGTGGATAGGGCAGTTTATGTATGTGACCATACTGCTGGCCACATTGTTGCTGTATATATACAACTACTGTCCGGCAATGATGCGTACCCGCCGCAGCATACTCTTCCTGCTGCTGAGCATAACGGTGCCTTTTCTGCTCTGTGTCGGACTCGACTCGGGGATTGTAGGCGGTATCTATCTTGTGCCTATGGCTATAGTACCAATCTTGGTGCTGGTGTTCTTCGACACCCGCACGGCCATATACGTGTCGCTGGTGCTGACATTGATAGCCGCAGGCATAACATCATACCCTCTCGAATTCATATTCCTGCAGTTCTGCGCCACCATCGGTGCCGTAAACTCGCTGCGCGAGCTGCGCAACCGCGCTCAGCTACTGCGCACAGCGCTGGCCGTAGGCGCTTGCTACATAGTGTCGTATATCGCACTCGAACTGCTTATGAACGGCAGTTTCAGCGGATTCTCGTGGCGTACCGTGGGCTTCTTGGCCATTAACTCGGCTCTGACATCGGTTACATATGTGATGATGTTTCTGGTGGAGCGAGTATTCGGATTCGTGTCGGTGGTGACCCTTGTAGAACTGGCCGACATCAACAACCCGCTGCTGAAAAAACTCAGCGACGATTGCCCCGGCACATTCAACCATTCGATGGCCGTGAGCAATCTGGCCTCCGATGCCGCCCAATACATAGGCGCCAACGTACAGCTGGTGCGTGCCGGCGCGCTGTACCACGACATTGGCAAGATGCGCAATCCGGCTTTCTTTACCGAGAACCAGCACGGCGTGAACCCCCACGACGCGCTGTCGCCCGAACAGAGCGCACGAATAATCATAGCCCATGTGACCGACGGAGTAAAGCTGGCTGACAAAAACGGTCTGCCGGGCGTGATAAAGGATTTTGTGCGCGAGCATCATGGCCGCGGAATCGCCAAATACTTCTATTATACCGAGTGCAACCGCCATCCCGACGTGAAAGTCGATCCGGCGCCATATACCTATCCGGGGCCGAATCCGCGTTCCAAGGAAACATCGGTGCTGATGATGGCCGATGCCGTGGAAGCTGCAAGCCGCTCGCTAAAGGAGCATACACCCGAGGCACTCAAAGAGCTGGTAAACAAAATTATCGATGGTCAGATTGCCGACGGTCTGCACAGCGAGTCGACCCTCGAATTCAAGGATGTAGCGCCCATAAAGCAGGCATTCGTCAAGCGTCTGCAGACCATATACCACTCGCGCATATCCTATCCGAAGGCACCGGCCAATGCCCCCGATGGCCCGGCGGCAGCCGATACTCAGGCAAGTGCCGACGGTTCCGGGGCCTCATCGGCACAATAAACAGGGGCTACGCTCCGTTATTTCTCTGATGAAATCTCGCCTTGTACGACCGCTGCTGATTCTTTGCTGCACGCTGCTGTGTGCGGTAGCTCTATCGTCGTGTCTGGGCAAGAAGAACACCGCCGCGCGCCGAAACTACACCGCCTTCATAACCCGCTACAACATATACTACAACGGCGACGAACACTACAAGCTGACACTCAAAGAGATGGACGATAAGTACGAGGATGATTTCTCGCGCCTTGTACTGATGAATCCGGTAGAGGCCAAAAACGACCCTACTGCGCCGCAGCCAAGCGGGAACTTCGACCGCTCGATAGAAAAAGCTCAGAAAGCCATACAGATACGCAGTATAAAGCAGAAGCCGCCAAAGAAGTCGGGCAAGAGCGGCGACCTCGCATACAAGGCCTGGATGAAGCGCGACGAGTATAACCCGTTTCTGCACAATGCCTGGATGATGATGGGCCGCTCGCAGTACTACAACGGCGACTTCCTGGGCGCGGCATCGACATTCTTTTATGTGTCGCGCCACTTTACGTGGCTGCCCGAAACCGTAACCGAGGCTCGCCTGTGGCAGGCGCAGAGCTATATTTCGATGGACTGGCTGTTCGAGGCCGAAATGATTCTTACCAGGATAAAGACGGCTGAGCTTGTCAACAAAACCCTGCAGAATCTCTACAATTCGGCCTGGGCCGACTACTATATCAAGCATGAAGAGTATGCCAAGGCCATACCCTATCTGGCCGAGGCCATACGCCTTGCAAGTGGCTCGCGCAAGATACGCCTGAACTTCCTGATGGGGCAGCTGTATGCGCGTACCGGTCAGAATGAATTGGCATACAGTTACTTCAAAAAGGCCGGAGGCTCTGCGTCGGCGCCATATCGCACCAAGTTCAATGCCAGAATTAAACAGAGCGAGGTGTTCAGCGGCAGCGATATTACTCCGGAGGTGAACGCCCTGCGGCGTATGACACGCTATGATCGCAACGCAGAGTATCTCGACCAGATTTACTATGCCATAGGCAACCTGTACCTGTCGCGCCGCGACACCGCAAAGGCCATTGAGAACTACGAACTGGCTGTGGAGAAGTCGAAGCGCAACGGCATCGACAAGGCTATTTGCCAGCTGACCCTCGGCAGTCTGTACTTCGACTTGCGCAAATACGATAAGGCACAGCCTTGCTATGCCGAGGCCGTGCCCTTGCTGCCCGAGTCGTATCCTGACCTGAAACGGCTGAAACTGCGTTCCGATGTACTCGACGAACTGGCAGTATACTCGCAGAACGTAACCCTGCAGGATTCGTTGCTCCGCCTCAGCAACATGACAGAAGAAGAGCAGCTGAAGGTGGTGAACCGTATAATCGACGAACTTAAGAAGAAAGAAAAAGAAGAGGCCGAGGCCGCCGCACGTGAGGAATTCCTGGCCAATCAGGCAGCAAACGGCAATCAGCTCGTCGACAAGAACGCGCCAAACCAGTTCAATATCAACACCGACAATTCGTGGTATTTTTATAATCAGTCGGCCAAGAACGCAGGTAAGAGCGACTTCCAGCGCCGCTGGGGTGCCCGAAAACTGGAAGACGACTGGCGCCGGCGCAACAAAAGCACCTTTAACAATGCCGACTGGGAGGATGCCTCGGGCAATGACGAACAATCCGGCGAATCGGAAGAAACCGACGGTGACAGCGGCAGTGAGTCCGATGAAAAGTCGGACGAAGAACAGAAGCGTGTTTCTGACCCTCATTATCCCGAGTACTATCTCAACCAGATACCCAAGACAGATGCCGAACGTCAGACCTGCCACGAGATTATCCAGGAGGGCCTGTACAACATGGGCGTGATACTCAAGGACAAACTCGAAGACTTCAGTGCCTCGCGTGCCGAGTTCGACCGTCTGCTTAAGGATTATCCCGACAATGTGTACCGCCTCGACACATACTACAATCTCTACCTAATGGCCATGCGCCGTGGCGATAACGTCGGTGCTGAGCATTGGAGGCAGATGATTATCAACGACTTCCCCGATTCGCCATATGGTGTGGCCATGCGCGACCCTCAGTATATAGAGCGCCTCAAAGCCATGGATGCCGACCAGGAAAGCCTGTATGACCGGGCTCTTGACGACTATTTCAACAACCGTAATACCGCTGTGCATCAGGCGTACGAGTACATGGAGAAAACGTATCCGCTCAGCAAGCTGATGCCCAAGTTCATGTTTATAAACGCGCTGGCATACGTAACCGAACATAAGCCCCGGGAATTCAACGAAATGATTAAGGCTATGCTCGACCGCTATCCTGATACCGATCTGGCACCGCTGGGCTCGGCATGGCTCAAGGGCATGGCTCAGGGACGCCGGCTGCAGTCCACCTCCGAGAATCTGCGCGGCCTTATATGGGATACCAGGCTGGGCAGCGATTCAACTGCCGTGGCATCCGACGGACCGCTTGAATTCGACCTCAGCCCCGACAAGAGCCAGCTGCTGGTGATGCTCTTTCCCACCGACCGGGTGGCCGCCAACCAGTTGCTGTACGAAATTGCACGTTTTAACTTCCGCAGTTTTGCCGTAAAGGACTTCGACATTGAACTGATGAACTTCGGCCGGCTTGGAATGGTTGTAATCAGAGGATTCGACAACATGGAGCAGCTCAACTACTACCGCCGGCTTATGGGCGAATCGCCTGAATTCAGGCTTATGCCAGGCGTACGGCCTGTGGTAATCTCCGACGAGAACTTCAAGAAACTGCTCGACGGAGGCCACTCATTCGAGGAGTATTTCCGCTATCTCGACGAGCAGAACTATGTCGACGCACAAGCCAAACTGTTGCCCGCAACCGAAATCGAAACTCTCTCTGAACGCGAGGAACATGAGGCCGAGCAGGAGGCCGAGCAGGAGGCCGAAGCTGTCGATACTGAGGAAAGCGAAGTTGACTCCACCGAAAACTCTGAAATTCAGCCTCAGCCCGAGTCTGAACCTCTGATGCCGGATTCCGGGCCTGAGCAACAGCCGCAGACAAGCAAGCCCGAAAAGCCCAAGGCTCCGCAATATGCGCCGGGTTCGGAAGGCGACGAAGACGATGATTTACTATTTAACTGACCATAATAATGAGCGAGAACTATCATATACTGTGGGCTGACGATGAAATCGACCTGCTCAAACCCCACCTGATGTTTCTGAGTAACAGAGGTTATCAGGTAACAACCGCCAACAATGGCCGCGATGCGCTCGAACTGGTCGAGTCGCAGCCTTTCGACCTTATTGTGCTCGACGAGAATATGCCCGGCCTGACCGGTCTTGAAACCTTGTCGCTGATAAAGCAGAAGTTTCCGCTGCTGCCGGTGATAATGATTACCAAGAGCGAGGAGGAAAACATCATGGATCAGGCCGTAGGAAACAAAATCGCCGACTACCTTATAAAGCCGGTGAACCCCAATCAGATACTGATTGCAATCAAAAAGATACTGCACTCCGACCGCCTTGTGTCGGAGCAGACCACCCGCGATTACCGCGAGGAATTTAACGCCTTGTCGCAGAGCATTAACTCGGCCGATACTATTGAGCAGTGGTACGAGCTGTACAGCCGTCTGGTTCACCGCGAACTCGAGCTGGCAGCCACAGAAACCAACATGGACCAGCTGCTTGAAATGCAGAAAACCGAGGCCAACAGCGAGTTTGCAAAGTGGGTAAAGCGCAACTACGAAGACTGGGTGCGCACCGACGAACATCCGCTGATGTCGCCGCAGATTTTTCCCAAAAAAGTATTTCCGCTGCTCGACAACGGCGACAAGCTCTTCTTTATCCTTATCGACAACTTCCGCCTCGACCAGTGGCGCAGTGTAAAACCACTCCTTACCGATATATTCAATATCGAGGAAGAGCTGTACACATCGATACTCCCCACCGCAACCCAGTATGCCCGCAACGCAATATTCTCCGGACTCATGCCTCTGGACATAGAGAAACTCTTCCCCGACCTTTGGGTAGATGAAGAATCGGAGGAAGGCAAGAACCTCAACGAGTCGCCGCTGATCGATACTATGTTTAAGCGCTACAGACGCAGTTGCCGCTTCTCGTACAACAAAATCAACGACTCGCATGGAGCCGAACGACTGCTGCGCGAGTTTGGCAAACTGGAACAGAACGACCTCAACGTGCTGGTGGTGAACTTTATCGACATGCTGTCGCATGCCCGTACCGAGTCGAAAATGATACGCGAGCTGGCATCGACCAATGCCGCATACCGCTCGCTTACCGAGTCGTGGTTTCGTCACAGTCCGCTGCTCGAACTTTTCCGCCGCATCGCCGACAAGGGCTTCAAGATAATACTCACCACCGACCACGGCACCATACGCGTGGAAAACCCCATAAAGGTAGTAGGCGATAAAAACACCAACACCAACCTGCGCTACAAACTGGGCAAGAGCCTGAATTACAACCCCAAACAGGTGTACGAAATCAAGCGTCCCGAATTATACGGCCTACCGTCGCCCAACGTGTCGACCGCGTATATATTCGCGGCGAACCGCGATTTCTTCGCTTACCCTAACAACTACAACTACTACGTTCAATACTACACCGGCACCTTCCAGCACGGAGGCATATCCATGGAAGAAATGCTGGTACCTCTTATAACCCTGTCAAAAAAGTAATGGAAAAAACAATTCGCATAGCCAATCTGGAGTCGCTGCCCGCCGCGGCAGAAGAATTTGTAGGACTGATGGACGACTACACTGTATTCGCTTTCAACGGCGATATGGGAGCCGGCAAAACCACCTTTATACGTGCCCTTGTGCAGGCTCTTGGCGTGGATGCCGAGGAAGCCAACTCGCCCTCGTTCTCGCTGATCAACGAATACCGTTCCGACACCACAGCCGAACTAATCTATCACTTCGACCTTTACCGCCTCGAAAGCCTCGACGAAGCTCTTGAAATCGGCGTGGAAGATTATTTCGACTCCGGCGCCGTATGCCTTATCGAATGGCCCGAACGAGTGGCCGACATACTTCCCGACGATGCCGTAAGGGTAGATATTTCGGAGGATGCCGACGGTTCGCGCCTGCTCAAAGTAACATTGCCACACGACTGATGGCCGCTACCGTAGAGTGGGTCGACGAAACCCCAAGCACGAATGCCTTGATTCAGCCCGACACTCCGCATGGCCACTGTGTGGCAGCCGTCAGCCAGACAGCCGGACGCGGTCAGCGAGGCAACAGCTGGGAGGCAGAGTCAGGCAAAAATCTGACCTTTTCGCTCTGTCTGAGGCCCGATGCTCTGCCCGCTGCCAGGCAGTTCGAAGTGTCCATGACCGTGGCGGTGGCCGTGTGCGACTACCTGCGCTCACTTGTAGACACACCGCAATGGCTTACGCTCAAATGGCCCAACGACATATATTTCGGCGACCGAAAGTTGGGCGGCATACTGATTGAGAATACCATCAACAGCGGTATGATAGAGCGCAGTATCGTCGGAATAGGTATAAACGTTAACCAGAAGCGTTTTCTGAGCGATGCCCCCAATCCTATATCGCTGATACACGTCACCGGCCTGGAAATGCAGCTCAGGCCTCTGATGCAGCACCTGGCCGATGCGATAGTCGACTCTCAGCCGTGCGATGTAGCCACATACCGCAGCCATCTCTGGCGCGGCGAGGGCGAGCACCCTTTCCGCGACGTAGCCACCGGCCGACTTTTCCGGGCCTCGGTAAGCGACGTAAACCCCGACGGACGTCTGGTGCTTGCCGACACTGCCGGCAACCTGCGCGAATACTATTTCAAAGAGGTTGAGTGGGTGCTGTAGACCCGTGAAATCTTACCCAAGCGCACAGCGAATACCTAAAAATAATACTCATACTCGGTGTTCGCTGTGCGCTTTGCATGAGATATCGGCAACGCAAACCATAGCCAAAATCCGGCTAAGCGCTATTGTTGTATTTTCTCCCAAAAAGTGTTCAATAATTTGGAAATACCGACACTAATGAATATCTTTGTGAACGAACCTTAAATAAATCAATTATGAAGCGCTATGGATGGATTTTGGTATTCAGTATCGTTACCGTTGCCGGAATGGCTCAGAACCGCTGTGTTGAAACCTACGAAGGCAGCAGGATTGCAGCGCCCATGCCGCTGGATTCTGCCCTGACGGCTAATGTTCTCGACTTGGCAGACTGCGAGATTTACTCGGCGGCATTCATCCGTTATGACCAGCGCGGCGATACAGCCATGCACGAAACTCTGCTTGATACCCGGCGTGATTTCAAGTTGAGCGGCGACAGCCTATGGCTTTACCGCCAGGAGTGGGTGAACCGCTATTTTCAGCCGGATTCGATGATACTTTATCTGCCGGATGGAGCCGTGCGCCCATATTCGGCCCGCATGCGTCAGGACCAATGCATACACTCTCTTGTGGCGGGCGAATTCAGGGCAAATGTTTATGCTCCACAGACTCTTGTGGCTGCTCCGGGCGATACGTTGCGTGGAGCTATGGCTCAGTATTACCGTTTAGACGGCAACATTGCCTATACCGATTACGAATACAACCGTGCTGACAGTGTGGAATATCCTGTATGCTTCGAAACTGTCTATTGGTATGCGCCGGGGCTGCGTCACCCATCGGCAGTGTGGGAGCGCTACAGCTATATGGGCGACAGTGTGCCGGCTGTTCAATACGAGAAGACATACGTCTTTCCCGGCTATGAGAACCGGACGGTACCGCCAATGGCCTCCAATACTCCGCCCACCCGGTCAGCAGCAAGCACGGGCAGATATGCCTTAGCCGCAGGCGAAGACATAAGCGAGGCTCTCGCGTCGTTTGATACTTTCACTGTATCAGGCAGTTTTAATGGCCGGGTAATACAGCCTGACGGTACTGCAGGGCTGACCATCGAGCCGGCAGCCGGCTGTGGTACCTGCAGTGTGCTGCTGTGCGACATTGCCGGCCGTGTGTATCTGAGCCGTCTTGTTAATGGAGATTCGGTTAATATCGACCGTCTGCCCCCGGGCGAATATCTGCTTGCTATTAGAGAAGGGTATAATTGTTATCTGCATAAAATCATTATTCGTTAGGCTATGAAAAAGGTATTGGTTGCGTGTATGGTATTTGCTGGGTTTTTCATATCTGCAATGGGCCAGTCCGGTATTTATCACACAGAGCTCTCTTCCGATTTGATTTTAGGCTTTGATGATAAAGGTAATGCGATTTACGAAACCTCAACCATCGGCAATGGTTCATTGTACCCTTCGCGCACACTTGAAGACCGGATAACAGGTCCATCACCGGAGGTAAGCGGCATGATGAAATATGTGGATGCCTCGATGAACTACTCCGACGGCACCGCCACTCTGTCGGTACCGCTGTTTAAATGGCATGAGGGCTCCATCGAAATGGATATAGCACTGAACTATCAGATACGAGGCTACAGGCACAACGAGAAGTCGGGCTGGTTCGGTATGGGATGGACACTCAGTGCTGCAGGTGCCGTTTCGCGCTCTATAATGAATCTGCCCGATGAATTCCGTGGTTACGATAGCCGTTCATTAAGCACATTGTTGTATAGTACTGATTTAAAAGATGCGACCCGGTATCTTAAAGCTATTGAAACCATGGCAGTCGATGCTCATCTTGACCGGTACAGTTACTATTGTCCCGGAGGGAGTGGCTCGTTTGTGATTCTTGACAATGATATTGTACAACTGCCGGCATCGGAAAACGAGATAAGCCTTACACTAAAAAAAGACAATCAGGGTAAAGAATATATTGACTCTTTTACCGTGACCACGCCGGACGGAACCAGATACATTTTTTCGGAAAAGGAAAATTGTCACCATAAATATCAGTCGATGAGCCTGATGAACTACCCTTACCGATATGAATATGATGCCATCATAACCTGGCATCTGAGCCAAATTATTTCGCCTGAATATGATTTAATCTCATACGATTATGATGTGATGCCATCCTGGCAGTTGAACCGCAATACCAAACTGAGGGTTCTGAACTATACCATTGTCCAAAATGACTTTAGAGTTTCCGGAGGTGGTCCGAATGGAGCAAACAATACGAATTTGACTACTTACAGCGATACACGGATTCTTAAATCAATCCGCTCTCTTGCCGGAGCTGTGGTTTTCAAGCATGAAACTTCAAAATTTGACTATGGCGACGAACCATCCATGAGGGTTTCGGAGATTATTTTCCGTGGTCCGGACGTTAACAATGTAGCTAATGTAAAACTTAAAGGAGTAATCGGCACACATGGTAAACTTACGTCAATCCATAAATATGTGGGTGATGAACTGGCCGACAAATGGCAGTTCAACTATTACGGAGGGTCAAACACCTCCTACGATTTCTTCGGCTACTGCAATGGCAAGAATACAAATGGTGGCTATCATGCAGTTATTGATACGGAAACCGGTAAATTTAATGCCGGCAGAGAGTATAACTTAGGGTATGCCCGAACCGGCTCTTTAAGCAGTTGGATCACATTCAGTGGTGTCCGGACAGATGTTAATTATGAAGTCGCGTCGCCAAAGCCTGCCGACAGCGTAGACTATAACCGTCTTCATATCGATTTGGAATCATCGGGGCGAAATACCGAGATCAGCGACGAATTTATCAGGGAGATGGACCCTCTTGGTTTTTCAATCGAAACTATAGGAGGGAAAAAAAAGGAGGATGACGGCCCGGATCCGACAAATCCGCGAATCGGCATAAGAATAAAATCGTTCCGGACAACCGATCCGGTGACCAATAAGTCGAAAATACGCAGTTTTGAATATTCCGATGGAATATGCAATGTAAACCTTGCCGGAATACGCGCCAGTGATTTTATATCACTTTCCGGTAACCACGATTGCGTACGAGCGTCTACTGATAATGGGTCCACAGCTCTGGTAGACCGTTACTGTACCTCCGCTACTATGCTGAACTCAACGCGTGGCTGCGGGTATGCACCTGAAAATGCAAAGGTTTTTTATGGCAGGGTAGTTGAATCAATACACGATAGCCGTGACTCAGTGCCTGAATATGTAAATGAATACATTTACGATACCTCGATATGCCATATTCCTGTAGACCAATACAACGGTGGAATACGAAATATCAAGGCCTTGCACGAACAAAAGCGCTATCTCTATAATTACAGTGAGTGCGACAAACCTACGATGCCATTGGGAATCAACCCGTCTTATATGAAAATATTTCAAAATGCCGATATTGTGTCCGGCAGTTTCCGTGAAACGATTGGAGCACAACCGTTGCTGAAGCGCGTGGTGAGATACCGTCGCGACAGTTCCGGACTCAAGCCACAGGGCTGCACTCTGTATAACTACGAACTGTGTGATAGTATAAGGATACCTGTAGGAACTTTTCACGAAGGGGTAGTTCGTCGTGACGGAGTATTTGCCGCGATTCCATACAGATACCATAACCTTGACGAATTCAGTCTTTTCCAGTACCATCTGCTTGCATTCCGGCCACTGCTCCGCTCAAAATCGGAATTCACGTACTTCGATGACGGCAGTTCCAGAAACACAAGTACCTGTTTTTATTATACCAGCGACAGTACTGCAAAAAGTATGTACCGACAAGATGCTTTCTGGAGTCTTGCGTTCAATTCGGCCGGTTACTTTAAAGCATTGCCTACAGACAATACTCCATTAAAGCCTTTCAATGCCGATACTCTCGGCAACATCACATCTCAGAGGCTGCCACTGGGTGTATTCCAGATTACCGGTGGCGAAGTAATCGAGAGGTATACAGCTATAGCGGCCTACGCCAAAGAGGGCTTCTTTGCTCAGGCGGCAGCCGACGGCAGACTTACCGTGCCGATAGCCACCATGTGGATAGTAAACGGCGCAGATACCCTGCTGCAGAAACATGAATATACCCGTACCGGCAAGAAATTATGGCCGTCAAGAATCAGTCTGGTCGGACATGGCCGGGCGCTTATGGCCGAACAGATTTTCAACTGCGGTTTCACGCACGGGTTACCCTGTGGTATGAAACAGACCGGTATGCCTCAGAAACACTATAGTTGGGACAGTTTCAACCAACTTACTGAAATCACACTCGGAGATAAGGACTCCGGTCTGAAAACATCATACGGATATGACAATTACGTAGGCTGCACCGAAATCACCCGTCCGAGTGGTCGCAAAGAATACTTCGACTACTGTGCCGGAAGACTTTCGGCTCGTTATGACAGCGACCGCAGACTGCTTGCGCGCCATAACTACGAGTACATCAGAGATAACAGTTCGGGCAACTTTCCATACAATATCAACACCATACGCTCCACCACCTACAGCAGTGAGCGCGACAGTGTGGTCACAAGCAGGCATTACGACGGCTTCGGAAACATGATAATCGGAGTGACCGAAGGCCTTGGAAATGGCGAAGATATACTCAACGTACAGCACTTCGACGCTCTCGGTCGCATGCTCAAACAATGGCGGCCTCTGCTGATGTCGGACGATATGAAGACATACGGAATAAATCATCTGCCCGACGAACTGTTCAGAGAACAGTCGTGTAGGCAATACGGCGAGCCGCTTGGCTATGACAGTGTTGCCTACGATGGCAATACCGTGCAGATACGCCGTGCTGGGGCGCAGTTCTTCAAACACCCGTCTAAAACAGAAGCCCTGTGCAGCAATCCCGCCATTAAAGAACTTGATGTTCAGCGATACATCATGTTCCAGGGCAAACTGTCACATGGCTTAAGATATTTATCCGGTAATGGCGAAACCTCTGCTTATGCTCTGAATTATAGTGCAGGAGAACTCGACTGTACCAAAAGCACTGATGCCGACGGGCGCGTGACACTGGTTTTCACCGACTGCCTCGGGCGTACGGTACTGACGCGCGCCATAGCCGACGACGGTAGTTTTGCCGACACTTACGTTATCAGTAATTCCTGGGGCGACCCTCTGGTGGTAATTCCCCCGGCCTATGCCGCAAACCTTGCACGGTCGTTCGACAGCTACAAGACCAAAATAAACAGCATGGCTTATGTGTATACTTACGACGACCGGCACCGACTGCGTAGCAAAAAGTTCCCAGGTTTGCAGGAGGTGGAATTCGTATACGACAGCGAGGGGCGCCTGGCATTCAGCCGCGACGGCAACCAGCGCGCCGCCGGTGTCTGCTCGTTCAGGCTATACGACGCTTATGGACGCGAAGCCCTCACCGGCACTTGTGCCGACCGTAATCCCGCTATATGGAATGGCAGCTATATCGCGCCCGAAATGACCGTTACCGGTCTTACCCGCAAAGACGCCACCGGCACAGTATGCCGGAGCGGCTACAGTGTCGCCGGTGCAGTATCAGCTCTGATTCCATCGGCAAAGCTACTTACCGCCAGCTATTACGACGACTACAGCGCCGTACCGGCCAATCTGCCCTCCGGCGCCATATCGCAACCGCGCGGACTATGCACGGCAACACTTATGGCCACCCTCGGAGGCGACAGCCCGCAGCAACTGCTCACCGTAAACTATTACGACTGCGAGGAACGGCTTATAAAAAGCGTGGTCGGGAACCTGTTGCAGGGTGACTACACGGTAGAGTCAAGCTATAGTCCTTACGGCCTGCTGACGGCTCAGCGCGACGCATTTACGCTCAACCGCAACATCGGCACCGAGTGGAGTCACAGCCATAGCTACAGTTACGACCGCTTCGGGCGCACGCTCGACGTAATGCTCGACTTCTCGGGTCGCAGCATCCGTACGCTCGGCTGCGAGTACGACAATCTCGGACGGCTCTCACGCACATGGGGCTATAACGACGACCTCAGCTGCAGCATCGCCTATAACATCAACGGCACCGCCACACACCGCTCCACTCCGTTTGTGACCGAAGACCTCTGGTTCGGCTACGGCAAGGTACCACAATACTCCGGTAAAATCTCCGGCAAAGATATCTATTACGGCGGCAACAAGCAGTCGTACAGCTACAGATACGACAAACTTGGTCGACTGACCGAAGCGGGTTACAGCGAACGCGAAAACCCCGAAGCTGACTACAGCGCCAGCTACAGCTACGACCTCGAGGCCAATCCCACCCGTATAAAGCGTATGGGGTTGACCGACGTAGGCACATACGGCGTGGTCAATGAAATCCGGGCCGACTACCGCAACGGGCGTCCGCGCAGTGTCGTCGATGCCGCTGACGCGCCCATACTCGAAGGCTCGCTCATCGGTCCGGGCCTGCAGGTGAAAGTAACACACGAATACGATGCCAACGGCAACCTGATAAAGGACGCCACCCGAGGCATCGACTCCATACGGTACAACGTACTGAACCTGCCCGAACGGATATATTTCAGCAACGGTTACCGTCTGGATTATATCTACCGGGCCGACGGCGTAAAACTGCGGGAAACTCGCCGCCGTCCGACATTCATCGCCATAGGCGGCTTGGGCGGAGTAATCACCGAAACCACCGACTACATAGGAGCTTACGAGCTTGAAGGCGGCATACCTCGCCGTCTGAACCTCCCTGGCGGCTACATGACCATAGCCGACACAGTCTACCATCACTATATCCCCGACTATCAGGGCAATATCTTATCGGTAGTAAACACTCGCACACGTCAGGTGGAACAGCGCACCGATTACTATCCTTACGGCATGCAGTCGGCTATAGCTGCAATCCTACGTTGTCGATGCAGAATTCGCTGCCGATGGTGCCGGTGTAAGGAGCGCCGCTACCGCTGCTGAACAGTACTATCAGATGCGTAGGAGCTGCGTCAGGTGCATCCCAGCCGACTTCCTGCACGGGCACCATGTGGCCTTTCCGGTTGCAGGCGTAGTAGCTTTTCCCTTTTGCTATCAGCGGGTAAACCGAACTTGCTTCGCCATAGTGTATGGCTACTTTGTGTCCGTTGGTCCAGCCGGTGGTTGAGTGGCCCAGGAGTTCGCGGCCGGTGCCTATGCGCTTGGCGTATATATTGCCGTCTTCGTCCTCCCAGCGGCGTTGCAACAGTATTAGCGCCTCGGCTTTGTCGGCGCCGGGCAGTTCTTTCTTGCCGCCGAAGCCCGACGAGTACAATCGGTTGTTGCCGGGTATGTTGAGTTTGTAGTCAAAGACCAGGGCCTGCGGCCGGTGGTCGTAAGGCACGCCCATTTCCATTTTGCTGTAAGGATTTTTGGTGCTTTTGATGGGTTCGAGCATCTTGCCCAGAAATACAGTGCCAGCCACAACCACGTCCATGCTTATAAGTCCTGCGGCCTGGCAATGCTCTATTTCGGTGCATAGGCGTGCGCAGCGGCCGTGGCCTTCGCGGGCTTCGGGATACACGGCGTTGCTGCCCTTGGTCACGCCCATCACGCGGGCCATTACATTGGATGTGGCCCACGGCGAGGCGCTGCTGCCGTTGTAGGGTGTAGAGCCGAGTGTGGCGCTTGGGCCTATGGCGTACACCTTTTTGACTTTGCCGCCCAACACCCGCGATTCCTTGATGTTTCGGGTAATCCATGAATCGAAATCACCGTATTTGATTTTTTCGACGGTCTGTGCGTTTATATTAAGATTGCAGAGCGACAGTAAGAGTGATATAGCTGATAACGTGAGAGTTTTCATTCCGACAATTTTTAAAGTGAAAGAATTGAATTTATCATTAGAACAAATTCACCCGCTGCTGCGGTTCAGACGTTATCAGTTTTTAACCCATGAATCTTATACTCCAAAGCCGGATGGCCTACAGCCGGTGCAATCTTTGGTCGTGATTGCATGTGGTTGGTAAATGCTCTGCAGGCGTCGGTGGGCGGCAGCCGGAGTGTAATTTCTTATAGGCTCTGTGTCGGCGCCTGTCCACAGGCCTTCCACAGCTTCGCCCGCGGTTGAGAACACCATTCCGGCAATAGGATAGCCCATCGACAGCAGTTCGGCATAGTATTCGCCGCGTGGCGATTCGCAGCATGTGCCGAGATGCACCCGAACGTTGATGTTGTCTTGAGCGTTGTTAGCGTCCTTAAGTGTGTTTCGCTGCGGAGTTACATACGAGCATAATTCTGTGCCGTCGGGCTTTACGAGTCTGAGCTGCAGTTCGGGCAGTTCGACACTGAGGGGCAGGAGGCTTGATAATGCAAAGTGTAGGTAGTTGTCGAAGCAGTCGAAATCCTTGCCGGGAGTTTTCTTTGGCACGAGTCCGCCGCAGGTGGTGATTGAGGCCGAGAGCGGCGAGTAGAATCTGGTGGGTAGCAGCTTCAGCAGAGTAAGGTCGTAGAGTCTGAAAGGAATGTCGAGCAGACATTCGCCGTTTTCGGCGCTTATACGTATGTTGTATCTTAGCATTGGTCTGCTGTGGTCGAAGACTATCGGAAAGTTTATGCGTTGTCGGATGCAGCATTCCGAACGTTTCATTTTCAGAGGCAGCAGGCGGCAGCAAAGCAGGTGGTCGCTGTCAGTGTCGGTCAGACTCAGGATGAGAGTCGTGTCAATGCCTCGGAGTGCGTTTTTGAATGAGCTCTGCTTGCCGAAGTCGGCAAGCAGAGCTATGTGGTTTGTATTTCCGAGTATTTTCAGGTCGCGGGCCGAAGTGAATATGTCTTCGCCCGGATATTCCATTGCGAGTTTGGAACTGTGGTCGTAGGTGGCCACTTTGGCGTTTGCCACCGTTATCATGTTACAGTATTTCATACGCTGTTAGATTAGTTTGTCGTAAGTTTTAATGTTAATAGTGTACCGTTATGTCAATGTGCTACCGTGGCCGTCGGCTGTGTTGCCGTACAGATACAGCAATGGCTGTGGGCGGTCATTGTTGTCGGATATTTTGTAGATGAAAAGTCAGATTACAGGCCACCCGGTCCGCTGTGCGGAGTCTTGATTGGAAGGTGGATGTGATTACCTGTAGTCATTGTTTGCGTATGATTCGGCAGCAAAGGTATAAAGAGTTTTTTAATTCTGCAAATTTAGTTGAAAAAGTGGCAAAATGGATGTTATGGTTTTATTGATGCGCGGGGTGGTACAAAACGAGAGGCCGTGTTCCGACGAACACGGCCTCTCCGGTTATGGCGTTGAATAAATTCCTTAGTGGAGGAAGAATATCTCGCTGGCCTTGGCCATTTCGAGTATCGAAGTGTAGAAGCAACTTACAATACCCAGCAACATTACGCCGGCGATGCTTACCCACAGACCGAGTTTCTCGGTTGCTGCGCTGCGGAAGTTCTCGATTACCGGAGTTTCATCGCTGATGTACATTGCCTTTACTACGAGCAGGTAGTAGTAGAGCGATATGATGGTATTGATGAGGGCAATGAGCACCAGCACGTAGATGGCGATGCTGCCCTGATTGATTGCCGAGGTGAAGATGAAGAACTTGGAGAAGAAGCCGGCGAAAGGCGGGATACCTGCCAGTGAGAACATGGCCAGCATCATGCAGAACGCGAGCTTGGGATTAGTCTTGTTCAGGCCGCGGTAGTCGTCCATCGATATCTTGCCGGTGGCGTTCTCGATTGCACCGATTACACCGAAGGCGGCGAGGTTAGAGAATATGTACACCAGAATGTAGTAGATAAGTGCTGCTGTACCCATCCAGTTGAAGGCTACTATGCCGAGCATGATGTAGCCGGCCTGCGATACTGACGAGAAAGCCAGGAAGCGCTTCATGTTGCGCTGGCGGATGGCGAAGAGGTTACCTACTGTGATGGTGAGTATGATTACTGCGTAGAGCATCCACTCCCATACCTCCGAGTAGATGGCGCCGAATGCCTGTACCAGGATTACCATGAATGCGAAGGCGGCACTGCCCTTGGAGATTACCGACAGATATGAGGTTACCGATGTGGGGGCACCCTGATATACGTCGGCAGTCCAAAGGTGGAAGGGTACAAGTGAGAGCTTGAAGCCCATGCCGGCCATTACGAATGCCAGGGCTGTAATGAGCATCAGTGAGTTGCCCTCGGTTATAGCAGCGTGGATTTTGGCGAAGTAGAGCGAGCCGCTGAGGCCGTACACCAGTGCGATACCCATCATAAAGATGGCCGACGAGAAGCAAGCGGTGAGGATATATTTCACTGCAGCCTCGTGGCTTTCGTAGCGGTTTTTGTCCAAAGCGACCATGGCTGCCAAGGGCAGAGAGGCGCTTTCAAGACCGATAACGAACAGCAGGAAGTGGCGTGCGGATATCATCAGATACATGCCGAAGAGTGTTACCAGCAGCAGTTCGTAGAATTCACCGCGACGTACGCTCATAAAGTCGCTGTTGGCCCATTTGATCGATTGCAGAAGCACTATTATCACGCCTACATTGAGTACGTTTTTGATGGCGTTGATTATGGGCGAGGTTTCGTACATACCTGCGAATGCGGTTTCTGCCGCATCGCTGCCTCCCAGGCAGCTGGTAAATCCCAGCAGGGTGAGTATGAGCATAAGGCCTGCGCTTACCGCAGGAAGGGCGGGCAGCGCTTTGCGTGGCATGAAGGTATCATAGAGAAAGACTGCCAGAAACACTATCAGCAAGCCTATCTCCTGCTTCATGAATAAAAATTGCGAGTAGTCCATTGTTTGCAGTGGTTTATGACAGTTAATTCATGCCGAGGACCGTAAAGATCTTTTCGGTGAATGTGGTATTAATCAGATTATTGAAGAAGTTGGGGAAGCAACCTATGCCGGCTACTGCCACGATGAGCATGATGGCGGCGACGCGTTCCCACCAGGTGGCGTCGGTCAGCTCCAGATGGTGCTTGTCGTGTACCGGACCAAGCAGAAGTTTGCCTACCACGCGCAGGATATACACTGCGGTGATTACAATGGAGCAGCATGCGATGATGGTGAACACCAGGCGTGTGCTGCCTGCGCCGCTCAGGTAGTTTGTCATACCGGCTTCGAACGAGCCTACGAAGATGGTCATTTCTGCCACAAAGCCGCTAAGACCGGGCAGACCAAGCGAGGCGAAACCGGCGATTACGTAGCATACTGCCAGAAAGGGCATGATTTTCATCAGGCCGCCCATCTGGCGGATGTCGCGGGTGTGGGTACGTCCGTAAATCATACCGATAAGGGCGAAGAACAGAGCTGTCATCAGACCGTGCGAGAGCATCTGCATAATGGCGCCGGTCATGGCGGTGGAGTTAAGCATCAGGATGGCGAACAGTACCAGGCCGCAGTGCGACACTGAAGAGTAGGCGTTGATGTACTTGAGGTCCGTCTGGACGCAGGCGCTGAAAGCTCCGTACACTACCGATATGCCGGTAAGGATCAGGAATATGATGCTGAGGTCGTGTGCTGCCTGGGGCATCAGATAGATTGCCACGCGGAAGCAGCCGTAACCGCCGAGTTTCATAAGTACGCCGGCGTGGAGCATCGACACTGCTGTGGGGGCCGATGCGTGGCCGTCGGGCGACCATGTGTGGAAGGGGAACATAGCGCCCAGTACGCCGAAGCCTACGAAGGTCATGGGGAAGAGGAAGTACTGCCAGCCTTTGCTGATGTAGGAGTATTTCACTATTTCGAGGATGTCCCAGGTGTGGCCGCCGTCGGCGCCGGTCGAGTTATAATAGATACCTATGAGGCCGAGCATCAGGAAGGCCGAGCCGCCCATAAGCATCAGGGTCAGTTTCATAGCCGAGTAGTTCTTGTTGCCTGAGCCCCATACACCAATCAGAAGGTACATAGGAATCAGCGCTACCTCGTAGAACATGAACATGGTGAACAAGTCAATCGAGATGAAGAATCCGAACACACCGGTCGAAAGCAGTATCAGCCACAGGAAGAATGCCTTGGGCTGGGCTATTGTCCACGATGCGAACGAGCCTGCGAGAACGATTACCGACGACAGCAGCAACATGGCTACCGAGATGCCGTCGACACCTACGGCGAGGTTGATGTTGAGAGGTGCGAACCAGGTCCAGCTGTCGACGAAGAGCATCGGGTCTTCGTTGCCGCCGGCGCGGATTTCAAGATACTGTACCAGCAATACCACAGAGAGAGCCAAAAGGGCCAGCGAGCCGGTTACAGCCACGGCGCGAATCTGCTTGATATTGCGGCAGAGGGCAAGGCCGCCGAGCATAATCAGCGGAATTACCACAAAGTAGATCAATATATTATCGAATATCATTGTACTGTGTTTTTTGCAGGTTTACATTAAGCAGATTGCAGTGATGCCGCCAAGCAGCAGTGCGCCGATGAGATATATCCATACGTAGAACTGAATCTGGCCGGACTGCAGGGGCTTGATGCCTTCGGATGCCTTGTTGGTTACGGTTGCCATTGCGTCCATGGAGCCGTCGATGATGTGACGGTCGAACCAGGCGATGGGCTTACAGATAAGGCCGAAGATAATCTTGTGGGTAATGAACATGTAGAGTTCGTCCCAGTAGAAGCGGTGATGGCACCAGCGCCACAGGGCTGGCATGGCGTTCTTGAACTTTGCAGGAAGAGGATTTTCCTTGCGGTACATCACTGTGGCGAGTACGATGGCCAGGATAGCCACACAGAGGCTTACTGCTGCTACGCTCCAGTCGAAGTGTGCCATGAAGTCGTAAGGTTCACCGTTCCAGCTTACGAAGTTGCCGAAGGGAATGAAACCTGCCACACAGCTGATGGCTGCAAGGATAATCAGAGGCAGCGACATAGTCCAGGGCTGGTCGTGGGGCGCGTGGTGGCCTGCCGGTGTTTCGTGTTCTTTCCACCAAAAGATGAGGTAGTAGAGGCGGAACATATAGAATGCGGTCAGTGCTGCCACTGCGCTCATCCAGATGTAAACGAAGGTGCTGTTGCCAAGGCAGGAGCTGAGGATTTCGTCTTTGGAGAAGAATCCGCTGAAAGGTATGATGCCTGCGATTGCCAGACAGCCGATAAGGAATGTCCAGTGGGTGATGGGCATGTGTTTGCGCAGGCCGTGCATTTCGGTGTAGTCGTTCGAGCCGATGGCGTGAATAAGCGCGCCGGCACCGAGGAAGAGCAGAGCCTTGAACATTGCATGGGTGAACAGGTGGAACATCGAGGCCATGTAGCCGAGTCCTTCGTGGAAATCGGGGCGTGCCACACCCAGCGATACCATCATAAAGGCAATCTGTGATATGGTAGAGAATGCCAGCACACGCTTGATGTCAATCTGAGCGCAAGCAACCATGGCGGCGTATAAGGCTGTAACAGCGCCTACAACTGTGATGATGTCGAGTGCGGCGGTTTCCATCAGATAGAGCGGGAACAGACGGGCCACCAGATATACGCCGGCCACAACCATGGTAGCGGCGTGGATGAGGGCCGACACCGGGGTGGGGCCTTCCATGGCGTCGGGCAGCCAGATGTGCAGAGGCATCATGGCCGATTTACCCATGCCGCCCATGAATATCAGCACGAGAGCCCAGGTGAGTACAGATGCACCCATGAAAGTGCTGGCCTGAGCCGATGCGAAGATATTGCGGATGCCTTCGCTGGTGGCGATGTTTACCTGATAGGTATCAAGCAGACCTTCGACCGGAGCCGAGGTGAATTCTACAAAGTTGAATGTCTGAGTGTAGAACGACAGTACCAGAATGCCGATAAGGAATCCGAGGTCGGCGAAGCGGGTAACTATAAACGCTTTCTTCGAGGCCGACACAGCCGAGGGCTTGGTGTAGTAGAAGCCAATCAGCAGGTACGACGAGGCGCCTACAAGCTCCCAGAAGATATACATCTGGAAGATATTGGTGGCAACCACAAGACCCAGCATTGAGAAACTGAACAATGACAGGAAAGCGTAGAAACGCTGGAAGCCGTGTTCGTACACGCCGTGATGGTCGCGCATGTAGCCCATGCTGTAGAGATGTACCATGAACGAGATGGTGGTAATTACCACAAGCATCATGGCCGAGATGGGGTCGAGCAGGAAGCCCAGCTTGATTACGAGATTTTGAGTAAACGCGAGCCAGGTCTGGTTGAATACTACATGCTGGAGGCGGTCGCCGTTTTCAGCGATGAATGTGGGGTCACCGCTGAAGAAGTAGGTGAAAGCCACAGTATAGGCCAGAACCAGGGTGGTTCCCATGCCGAGCGTGCCGAGGGTGCCGGCAAGCGGATGACTCATCTTGTTGCCGAAGAGTCCCAGCAGAAGGAACATCGCCAAAGGTATGACGAGGATCAGAAGGGGTAATGTTGCATCCATCGGGCTTAGAATTTCATTTCATTAAGACCGCGCACGTCGACATTCTTGGTGGCGCGGAAGATGTTGATGATGATTGCGATAGCCAGGGCGGTCTCAGCGGCTGCGATTGCTATTGCAAAGAGTGTGAAGAACATGCCTTCGAGCTGGCCGGGATGAAGATAGCGGTTGAAAACCACAAAGAACACATCGACGGCGTTGAGCATGAGTTCCAGCGATATGAGTATCGCGATCATATTCTTGCGGGTAATGAAACCGTATACGCCTGCGCAAAACATCAGCAGGGCGGGCAAGAGGTAAAATATTGCGGTAATTTCCATATCAGCCAAGATTTAACGGCGACGGGCGATTACCACGCCACCGATTATACATGCCAATAACAACACACTCACTGCCTCGAAGGGCAGCAGATACTCTCCTTCGCCGGTACCCATTAGCACACTGCCCAACAGTTTCATGTCGGGGTTCTGCATTTCGGGACGGGCGAGGAACAGTTCGCAGCGGCTCAGAAGAGCGGCGCCTGTAACTGCCAGCATGGCCAGGGCGGCTACCAGTCCGGTAACTCTCGATTTGGAGCTGAGAGCCTCGGAGTTGTCGCCAGGCTTGCTGGTAAGCAAGATGGAGAATACGAACAGCACCACTATACCGCCGGCGTACACCGCAATCTGCACTGCGCCAAGAAACTCGTAATCGAGCTGGAAATAAATTCCGGCGGCGGCAAACAGGGTGAAGAGCAGGTAGGTGGCTGCACGCAGTATCTTGCGGGTCGTCACGGCCATGATGGAGCATACCACCAGGGCCAGAGCGAGGATCACATAGATGATGATACTTCCTACTGATTCCATTATGATTTGTTGGTTTATTATTTTTACTCTGCTTTGCGTTTAACGTTTAAGCATTGGCTAAACGTCTTACGTTTATGGCTTTGTCGGCGTTGGACGGCGTGCGGCGGCAGGCCATTGTCCGGACGACAGTTTATTTGTTTTCAGCTTCGGCTTCCTTGGCGGCCTTCATTGCGGCGGCTTTGGCTTTGGCGGCAGCTATCTTGGCTTCGCGTTCGGCTGCAGCCTTGGCGAGTTCCTCAGGAGTAGGCGCCGGCTCTTCCTTTTCGGGCAGGTAGTTGAGCTGTTTCACCAGTTTGCTGCGGGTGAACACTGCCTGTTCGAAGTCGTTGTTGAATTCCAGGGCGTCTGTGGGGCACGAGGTCACACACAGCTGGCAGAAAGTACACGAGCCAAGGTCGTAGAGATACTTGCTGAGTTTCTTTTTCTTGGTGCCGGCGGCAGTGTCGACCATCTTGGTTTCCAAGGTGATGGTGCCGTTGGGGCAGTTGCGCTCACAGGTGCCGCAGGCAATACATTTGTGGTTGCCCTCGGCGTTGTACTTCAGAGTAAGTATGGCACGGAAGCGTTCGGGCACGTGGCGGCTGTCGCGGTCCTCGGGGTAACGCTCGGTGAGCTTGGGAGTGACAAGCTCTTTACCTGTTACCTGCAGACCTTTGAGCAGACTGGCTACTCCGCTGCCTAGAGATGAAAAATATTCTTTTACACTACCCATTGAATGATAGACTGATTGATTATTATTCGAGTGATATGCTTAGTCGCGCACCTGACCGCCGACAATGTCGAGCAGTTCGGTGGTGATTGATTGCTGTCGTAGTTTATTATATTCAAGCTGCAGTTGGTCGAGCAACTTCTTGGCATTGTCGTTGGCCGACTGCATGGCCATGACGCGTGCCGCCTGCTCGCTGGCGCGGTTTTCGCAGAATATTTCCTGCATTGTCGAGAGCAGATACATCGGCAGTGCGGAGCGGAAAATCTCAGAGGCCGATGGCTCGAATATGTAGGGGCGGTCCGAGGCTTTGACCTCGCCGTTGGCTGCGAATGCTTCGGCATCGACAGGCAGCAGCAGGTCGGCGGTCGCACGCTGGCGTCCGGCCGACAGATAGTGCATGTAGAGCACGTCTACGCGGTCGAGCTCGCCCGACACAAAGCGGTGTTCGAGGCTTGTAGTAAAATCTTTTACTTGTGCGCCTTCGCTTTTGGAACTTATTTGTGTTGTTTCGGCCAGGCTTGTTCTGGCATCGGTGAACTTGGCGCATGCCTTGCGCATCTTTTTGCCTACCGTGTGGATTTCCACCTCAAGGCCTTCGCCGAACCGCTCGCGCAGTTCGGCCAGGTGACTTTTGAGGAATTTGGCAAGGTTGATGTTATAGGCACCGCAGAGGCCGTCGTCGCTGCCGAGAATCACCACGGCCATGCGATGTACCGGACGAGCCACGGTCAGAGGCGAGGTAAAGTCGGCGTCGGCTCCCAGTATGTTGCTGATGATTGTTTCGATCTGGGTGCGGAAAGGCGCCAGACGCTTGAGGGCGCCTTCTGCCTTGTGCATCTTGGCCGAGGAAATCATCTTCATTGCGCCGGTGATTTTCTCCGACGACGATACTGAGCCGATGCGACCTTTCAGTTCTTTGAGTGTTGCCATGCTGCCGTATAGCTTGAATTATTCTGTTTGTTAGGATAGATTAGAACTGACCCGCAATTTCTTTTGCAGCTTCAGTAAGTTTTCTGGTAACGTCGTCGGTGAGTTTGCCGGCGCGAATTTCGTCGAGTACTTCGGGGCAGCGTGCGTGCAGAAGTTGCAGCAGCTGTTTTTCGAATTCTGCCACCTTCTCCAGTGGTACGTTTTCCAGCAGACCGTTCACGCCGCAGTATATTTCTGCTACCTGGTCGGCAACCTCCACTGGATGGTACTGGGGCTGGATGAGCAGACGTTCGTTTTTGCGTCCTTTGTCGATTACGCGGGCGGTTACGGGGTCGATGTCGCCACCGAATTTGGTAAACGACTCCAGTTCGCGGAACTGGGCCTGGTCGATTTTGAGTGTACCCGCCACTTTTTTCATCGACTTGATTTGAGCGTTACCGCCCACACGCGACACCGATATACCAACGTTGATGGCCGGACGGATACCGCGGTTGAAAAGTGCGGTTTCAAGGAATATCTGGCCGTCGGTAATCGAAATTACGTTGGTGGGAATGTAGGCCGAAACGTCGCCTGCCTGAGTTTCGATGATAGGCAGGGCAGTGAGCGAGCCGCCGCCCTTCACCAGCGGTTTGAGAGCTTCGGGCAGGTCGTTCATACTTGCTGCCACCTGCTGGTTGTCGATAATTTTGGCTGCACGCTCGAGCAGACGGCTGTGCAGATAGAAGATATCGCCTGGGTATGCCTCGCGGCCCGAGGGGCGTTTGAGGATCAGCGAGATTTCGCGGTATGCCACGGCCTGTTTCGAGAGGTCGTCATATACGATGAGCGCGTCGCGGCCGGTGTCGCGGAAGTATTCGCCGATTGCTACGCCGGCGAAAGGCGAGTAGTAGCGCATCGATGCTGAATCGGATGCAGTAGCTGCAACTACTACTGTATAGTCGAGTGCGCCGTATTTGCGCAGCGTTTCGACTGTAGCGGCTATCGACGAGCCTTTCTGGCCGATTGCCACGTAGATACAGTAAACCGGCTTGCCGGCCTCGAAATTGGCACGCTGGTTGATGATGGTGTCAATGGCGATGGCAGTCTTGCCTATCTGGCGGTCGCCGATGATGAGCTCGCGCTGTCCGCGACCGATTGGCACCATTGAATCGACGGCCTTGATACCGGTCTGGAGGGGCTGGTTCACGGGCTGGCGGTATATAACGCCGGGTGCCTTGCGCTCCAGTGGCAGGTTTATGAGCTTGCCGCTGATTGGACCGCGACCGTCGATTGGTTCACCAAGGATGTTGATAACACGGCCGAGCAGACCTTCGCCCACAGGAATAGAGGCGATTTCGCCAGTGCGGCGCACTTTCATGCCCTCGGCAACTTTGTTGACATTGTTGAGCAGGATTACGCCTACGTTGCTTTCCTCAAGGTTGAGAGCAACGCCTTTGACGCCGTTTTCGAATTCTACCAACTCGTTGGCGCACACGTTGTCGAGGCCATAGACGTGGGCTACGCCGTCGCCGACTTCGAGTACGCTGCCAACTTCTTCAAACGATACTTTGGAGTTGACATTCTCGAGTTGCTGTTTTAATACTTCCGAAATCTCGCTGGGGTTTATCATTGTATGGGGCTTTTCGGCTTATGGCCGCCGTCGCGGCCTGATTTGTTATTTAATTTGGTGGTCTTTTTCGTGGGTGATTCGGCTTTGGGCCGGATTACTGAATCAGATGCTGACGCATTTGCTGAAGTTGCTGGCGCACGGAGGCGTCGAGGCGTTCGTTGTCTACGTTCACCACAAAGCCTCCAATCAGTTGCGGGTCTACTGCGCTGCTGTATTCCATTGATGCTTCTTTGAGGTGGCTTTCAATGAATTTTTTCAGGCGTGTTTCCTGGTCTTGCGACAGCGGTGCCGCGCTTACCACGTGTACGCGGTAAATGTCGCGGGTCTGCCTGTAGAGCAGGGTGTAGGCCCGACAGATGCCGGGAGCGAAATCCAGGCGGCGATTCTGTGCCAGGAGCTTCAGAAAGTCGTTGTAGGCGGTGTCGGCATCGATGGCGCCGGCTGCGGTTCGCAGCAGCGCGATCTTGTCGCTCTCGCTTACAAATGGATTTGCCAGAGTTGCCTCCAGGGCGGGCGATGCCTCGAACTGCTGTTCCAGACATTTCATCAGCCGGTACAGCCGCTCAGCCTGGTTGCGTTCTACGGCAACTTCGTATAAAGCTTTGGCGTAGCGCCTTGGTATGAGTCCTTCGTTCATTGCGTCAGGTATGGGTGTGGATTATTTTTTGCTTTCGAGTTCGTCGAGCAGAGTGCCCACCAGCTTGGTCTGGTTCTTGTCGTCTTCGAGCTGAGTCTTTACGACTTTGCCGGCGATTTCAAGGGCCATTTCGCTTACCTGGTTGCGCAGCTGCTGCTGGGCTTCTTTCTGCTGCTGTTCAATCTGCAGCTTTGCGGAGTCCATTACTTTCTGAGCCTCGGTCTGGGCTGCTGTGCGTGCTTCTTCGATGATTTGAGTTTTCATCTTGTCGGCTTCGCGCAGAATGTCGGCCTGCTTACGGCGGGCCTCAGCCATGTAGGCATCGGATTGCTGCTGGGCATTCTTGAGTTGCTCCTGGGCTTCGTGCGCATACTCCACACCTTTGTCGATGAGGTCGGCACGGTGGTCGACTGTCTTCAGTATCATGGGCCACGCGAACTTCCACAGCAGGAAGAACAGAATCGCGAAGGCCACAAACATCCAGAAGATTAGGCCGAAATCAGGTGTGAATAATTCCATTGTCGCAGGAGGGGTTGATTGTTGCGGGAATAATTAAGAAGCCTGGGCTTATACGAAGAGTGCGAGTACGCAAACGATTACGGCGAAGAGTGCTACACCTTCCACGAGGGCTGCGATCACGATCATGCTGCTTCGGATGTCGCCGGCTGCTTCGGGCTGACGGGCGATTGCTTCCATAGCGGCTGCACCAATTTTACCGATACCGATACCTGCGCCGATTGCTGCGATAGCTGCGCCTAACGAGGCGCCAATACCTGTTAATGAAAGTTCTGCTAAGAATCCTAACATAATTGTAATTTTTAAAGGGGTTATTTGTAGTTGTTTATTTTTTCTGTTTGTTTTATTTTGCCGCTACCGGGGCGCTTGCGCCCTGATGGTCGTGGGCTTTGTCGTCGTGATGTCCTTCTTCCTGTGCCAGCGATATGAATATGGTCGACAGCATGGTGAATACAAATGCCTGAATAAAGCTGACCAGAACGTCAATCACAAGCATGAATACCGAGAAGCCTACCGACATTATTGTTGTGCCTCCGCCTGCCACAGGGCTTACTGCAGCGAAGATGAATATAAGCAGTGTCAGCACCAGTACTATCATGTGGCCGCCCATGATGTTGGCAAACAGACGTACTGTGAGTGCGGCGGGCTTGGTGAAGATGCCCGACAACTCGATGAACTGCATTATAGGCAAGGGGAACTTCAGCCAGATTGGCACATCGGGCCAAAATATTTCTTTCCAGTAATGTTTTTTAGCAAAGATGTTGGTAACAAGGAAGGTGAGTATCGCCAGTACCAATGTCACCGCAATATTGCCGGTAAGGTTGGCGCCGCCGGGGAAGATAACTGTCAGGCCCAGCAGGTTCATTATAAAGATGAAGAAGAACACCGTCAGCAGGTAGGGGGCGAATTTGCGGCTTTTGTCGCCGAGAGTCGCTTTGATTACGGAGCCGTATATAAATTCTACCAGCAGTTCGATGAATCCCAAGCCTTTGCGGGGAGTCTTGAATCCGTTGCGGCGATAGAAACTTGCGAGCCACAGCAACAGGCCCAATACTACTACGAGTGAGATGAATATACCGCAGACATTTTTGGTTATCGAAATGTCGAATTTGGGTTTGACTTCCTGTCCGTCGGGCAGTACTTCCACCACTTTGCCTCTGTACTGGCTGTCGTGTCCGGCAATTTTGAAGTCGATATTGCCGTCGCGGTATGTCTTGCCACCGGTAACACGGGCCGACGAGAATATATGCAGACCGTCGCCGGCCCATACAATCACGGGCAGGGGTATGCGGTGATGATGGTCGAAAGGCACTTCCCAGCCGTAGCCGTCGCCGAGGTGTTCGAAGATGAGTTCTTTAGGATCGAGCTTTTTCTGCTCGTCGTGAGCTACCTCTTCGGCTTCGTGCACGGCCTCGCGGGCAACCTTGTCCACATCGGCGGCCGCGTGGTCGTCGGCCATGGCCACGGGGGCCATCAGCACGGTGGCGAGCAGCAGCGCCAGTATTGATTTTAATCGGATTTTCATGCCGTTGCGGGTTAGTAAAGACATACTGATACTACATTGTTGTCAACATCTACCAGGCCTCCTCCGATATGGTCGGTGTGTTCCTGGCCGTCAGCTGTCACATACACTATATTTCCGGCGTTGAGTGTGGAGATGAGCGAGGCGTGGTGGTCGAGCACCATAAAGGAACCCATTGCACCGGGGAGGGTCACTGATTTAGCCTCGCCCTCAAAAAGGATTGCTTCTGCCGATATGATTTTTAGTGTCATCGATATAGTGAGTTAAGCTGTGATGTTTGATTATTGTCCTACTTCCGCAAGGAGTTTCTTGCCCTTTGCGATTGCATCGTCGATAGTACCCACGTTGAGGAATGCCTGTTCGGGGTATTCGTCCATTTCGCCGGAGAGAATCATCTTGAAACCGCGGATAGTTTCGCTCAGAGGCACCATTACGCCGGGAACGCCGGTGAACTGTTCTGCCACGTGGAAGGGCTGCGACAGGAAGCGCTGTGCGCGGCGTGCGCGGGCTACGACCTGCTTGTCCTCGTCGGAGAGTTCGTCAACGCCAAGGATGGCGATGATGTCCTGGAGTTCGTTGTATTTCTGCAGCAGCTGTTTTACAGCCTGTGCGGTGTTGTAGTGTTCTTCGCCGATGATGTTCGGGTCGAGTATGCGCGAGGTGGATTCCAGAGGGTCTACTGCGGGGTAGATACCAAGCTCGGTAATCTTACGCGAGAGTACTGTGGTTGCGTCGAGGAAGTTGAAGGTGGTAGCCGGAGCCGGGTCGGTAAGGTCGTCGGCAGGCACATAGATTGCCTGTACCGAGGTAATCGAACCGTTCTTGGTAGAGGTGATTCGTTCCTGCAGGGCGCCCATTTCTGATGCAAGGGTAGGCTGATATCCTACAGCCGAGGGCATGCGGCCAAGAAGTGCCGACACTTCGGAGCCTGCCTGTGTGAAACGGAAGATGTTGTCGATGAACAGCAGTACGTCCTTGCCGCCGCTGCCCTGGTCGCGGAACTGCTCGGCAACGGTCAGACCCGACAGCGCCACGCGCATACGTGCACCGGGGGGTTCGTTCATCTGGCCGAACACCAGTGTTGCCTGCGACTGTTTGAGTTCTTCGCGGTCAACGTCGTCGAGGTTCCACTCGCCGCGCTCCATGCCTTCTTCGAATTTCTTGCCGTAGCGCATAACACCCGACTCAATCATTTCGCGCAGAAGGTCGTTACCTTCGCGGGTACGTTCGCCCACACCGGTAAATACCGAGAAGCCGTCGTGGCCTTTGGCAATGTTGTTAATCAACTCCATGATGAGCACGGTCTTGCCTACACCTGCGCCGCCGAACAGACCAATCTTGCCGCCCTTAGAGTAAGGCTCGAGAAGGTCGATTACCTTGATGCCGGTCGACAGGATTTCGGTGCCTATGGTAAGGTCGTCGAACTCTGGAGCAGGCTGGTGAATCGGACGGAGATTCTCACGGTCGAGCTCGCCAAGGTCGTCGATGGCGTTGCCGAGTACGTTCAGCAGACGTCCTTTTACCTGGTCGCCGGTAGGAACAGCGATGGGGCGTTCGAGGTTGTCGACGCGCATGCCACGACGGAGGCCGTCGGTTGATTCCATTGCCACACAGCGTACGGTGTCTTCACCGATGTGCTGTTCGACTTCGAGTATAAGCTGCGAGCCATCCTCACGGTCGATTTTCAGTGCCGTATAAATCGGCGGCACCATATCGCCCTCGAAAATCACATCGACAACCGGGCCGATTACCTGGGCTATTTTTCCATATTTGTCGCTCATGGTGTGGAGTTGAGTATATTTTGGTTTGTTATTTATTCAATTAAAAATGCAGATTGAAAACTATGATGCAGGCCATCAGGGCGAGGTTGAACAGGCCGATAGGAAGCAGATATTTCCACTCAAGCGAAAGGAGCATATCGATACGCAGACGGGGGTAGGTCCACTTGAACCACATGATGATGGCCGAAAGCACAAATGCCTTGCCAAGGAACCATATTACCGACGGTATATAGTCCATGATATGGTTGAAGCTCTCCCAGCCGGGCACGTGGAATGGCATCCAGCCGCCGAAGAACAGCAGGGCGGCAACACCTGAGATTACGAACAGGTTGAGGTATTCGGCCAGATAGAAGAAGCCGAAGTGGATACCGGAGTACTCGGTGTGGTAGCCTGCGGTGAGCTCCGATTCAGCCTCGGGAAGGTCGAACGGGCCGCGGTTGGTTTCGGCTGTACCTGCAATCATGTAGATAACAAAGGCAATCAGCGCGGGGATGTGACCCTTGAAGATGAACCACATGTCGCTCTGAGCCTCGATTATGCCGCCTACCGAGGTAGTGCCGGCGAGGCATACCATGGTGAGTACCGAAAGGCCAATCGACAGTTCGTAGCTCACCATCTGTGCACCCGAGCGAAGTGCGCCGATAAGAGTAAACTTGTTGTTCGATGACCAGCCGGCGAGCAGTATGCCCAGCACGCCGATTGACGATACGGCGATGAGGAAGAAGATGCCGATGTTGAAGTCGATTACCTGCAGACCGTTGCCCCAGGGCAGTACGGCGAATGCCAGCATCGAAGCTATGATTACCAGATAGGGAGCCAGGGCGAACAGAAAGCGGTCGATATGTTTCAGTTCGATAAGCTCTTTGATAAGAATCTTGAACATGTCGGCTACCGACTGCAACAGGCCCATCGGACCGACACGGTTAGGACCTAAGCGGCACTGGATGGCGGCACAGAATTTACGTTCGTAGTAGATGTAGAAGAGGGCCAGCAGTGAGTATGCCAACAGCAGACCAACGCCTATGAGCACACATTCGACAGTGGTTGTGAGCCAGCCGGGCATGAATGAGCTCAGAAAACTATGGATCCAATTAGTTATTGCTGATAAATCTTGCATGATCTAAGTTTTATTTGGCTTGTGATTGATTTATTACTTTTTTGATTGATCCGGTTGGTCAGCGGTCCATGTCGGGCACGATGTAGTCGAGCGAGCCGCCGATAGTGATGAGGTCGGCAATTTTTGTGCCGCGGGTGATGTGGTCGACCACGCCTGCAAGTGGCAGACAGGGCGGAGCTATTTTCAGGCGGTAAGGCTTGGTGCTTCCGTCGCTCTCGAGGTAGAGGGCGAATGCGCCACGGCAACCTTCGACAATCTCGAAGTAGCTTCCTGCAGGTATTTTAAGTACTTTGGGCACTTTCACGCAGTATTCACCTTCAGGAATATTGTCGACGAGCTGGGCCAGAATCTTGGCAGACTCTTCAATTTCGAGCATGCGAACTTTGAAGCGGGCCATGGAGTCGCCTTCGGTAGCGATTATTTCGTTGAAGTCCAGTTCGGAGTAGATGCTGTAGGGTTTGAGCTTACGCATGTCGCATGCCCAGCCGCTTGCACGGCCGCTGGGGCCGGTGACAGCGAAGGAGATTGCATCTTCCTTGGACAATACGCCTACGCCTTCCATACGGTGGCGAGCAATTACGTTGCCGGTAAATATCTTGTTGTATTCCTTGATGTTGGCGGGCAGAACGTCGAGCAGCGCGTGTACGTCCTTGACGAAGTCGGGGTCAAGATCCTGCATTACGCCGCCGATGCAGTCGTAGTTGAATGTCATGCGGGCGCCGCAGGTCTTCTCCATTATGTCGAGAATCTGCTCGCGGACACGCAGTGTGTAGAAAAGCATGGTGGTTGCGCCAAGGTCCATGCAGTAGGTGCCGATGAAGAGGCAGTGCGAAGCGATACGCGACAGCTCGTCCATCATCACACGGATAACCTGTGCGCGGCGCGATATTTCAATGCCTGCAGCACGTTCAAAGAGCAGACACAGGCCGTGGTGGTAGTTGTGGGCCGAGAAATAGTCGAGTCGGTCCATGTAGTGGAGCGTCTGGGGGTATGTGAGCGACTCGCAAAGTTTTTCCACACCGCGGTGGATGTAACCCATGTACACGTCGATTTTCTTGATTTCCTCGCCGTCGACGGCAGTGCGGAAACGAAGAACGCCGTGTGTGGCGGGGTGCTGCGGGCCAATGTTCACCACAAAATCCTCGGGGCTGAATACTTCAACTTCTTTCTTCACCACCTTGCCGTTCTCTTCCACCCAGGTGTCGGTGAGGTCGGTCTGACGCTCGTTTTCAATCGACACGGGGTTGAGTGCGGGGTCTTCATCGTAGTCCTTGCGCAGGGGGAAGCCCTTCCAGTCGATGTTGAGGAAGAGGCGACGCATGTCGGGGTTGCCGATGAAAATAATGCCGTAGAAGTCGTAAACCTCACGTTCGTAGAGGCATGCCACACGCCAAAGGTCGGCTACTGAGTGGAGCATTGGGCGCTCGCGGTCGGTTGTACTTACGCGTACGCTTACTATTTCGTTGGTCTTAGACGACATCAGATAGTAAATGCACCCGAGCGATTCCTTCCAGTCCATACCTACAATGGTAATGAGGTAGTCCATGGCGCAGTCGTCGCGGAGAGTAGTAGCGAGGGCATGCCATTTGGCGTCGTCGACAGTGATGGTCAGGGTGTCGGCCTGCTCTACTGTAGCTTCGGGGTAGAGCTTTGCGATCTTTTCCTGTATATTTGCCATATTATTTGCTTCTGTTTAAAATTGTATATGGTAATAGGCCAGGCGCTTAGTCGTTGACGCCGCTGACCGGGTGTGATTCAAGGAATTCTTTCTGCTTTTCCTGGCGGTTTACGCCACCGAAGAATTTCTCAACTTTGATTTTGCGCGAAAGCTGCATTATACCGTATATCATAGCTTCGGGGCGGGGAGGGCAACCGGGCACGAATACGTCGACGGGGACTATATCCTCGATGCCTTTGGCCACGTGGTAGCTTTTGCGGAACGGGCCTCCGGAGATTGCGCAGCTGCCGCATGCAATTACGTATTTAGGCTCAGCGAGCTGGTCGTACAGACGGCGGAATACTGGTGCCATGCGGTTTACGATAGTACCGGCCACCATCATGAAGTCGGCCTGACGAGGCGAGGCGCGTGCGACTTCCCAGCCAAAACGTGCCATGTCGAATCGTGCAGCGCCAAGGCTCACGAATTCGATACCGCAGCAACTGGTGGCGAAAGTAAGTGGCCAGAGTGAGTTAGACCGCCCCCAGTTGATGAGTTTGTCGAGCTGACCTACAATTACGTTGGTACCGCTCTCCTTAAGCTCATTGACGAGCTTTTCGATATATTCGTTGTCTTTCCATGCCTCGTATGGCATGCTTTTTGTAGTTACTTCCATTCAAGCGCTCCTTTCCGCCAGGCATAAACGAGGCCCAGCACTAAGACACCAAAAAATACGGCGATGCTAAGAAGTCCGTCTACACCAAGACTTTGCATAGTCACCGCCCAGGGGAAAAGAAATACTGTTTCAACGTCGAACATCAGAAAGAGGATGGCGAAGAGATAGTAGCCGACCTTGAACTGCGACATAGATTCGCCGCGTGTAGGTATACCACATTCATAGGCCTCACCTTTCTGGGGATTGAACGACCGCGGCGAAATCAAGCCCGCGAGCCATAGTGCCAGCGCAACCAGACCGGCGCCTGTAAGGAGGGCGGTCAGGGCGAGCAATGCATTGTTTTCGATTCCGAAAATTGCTGTTGGTATCATATCGTTGTTTATCGTATGGTTTCTAATTTCAAGGTCAACATACTATGGCCTCATCAGTCGTAAAATATGTAATGGCGTGGTTGTTATTGTATTAACTACACAAATACATTGTATTTCAAGCGTTGTCCGATAGGGGCAAAGTGTTTCTGCTTGCAAAGGTAGTAAAATTTTATGGATTTTTCACAAGCCCTTGTCGTGTTTTTTTTCATTTTCCAAGCTTCGCCCCCTGATTCCCCGTGGTTGCGGCAGTGAATTTGTAGCAAATTGCGAGGCAAAGAGTCAAAATTGCAGGTGACTCCAGTTGCCTGTACAATAAAACGGCGAAAAATCTGTTTAATAAATTAGCCGTTTATTTTTATGGCCGGACCAAGTATTATCCGGGAGTTTGGGAGTTTCGTTGAAAAATAATTTATAAATAGTTGGCTTTAAATT